>Ga0070714_100000279_pt1 | contig 39198 bp, 31 predicted proteins | sample LARL83metaG_FD_65450 | JGI IMG/M metagenome (GOLD analysis project Ga0070714, IMG submission 65450) | Corn, switchgrass and miscanthus rhizosphere microbial communities from Kellogg Biological Station, Michigan, USA - LAR L8-3 metaG | ecosystem: Host-associated > Plants > Roots > Rhizosphere ... | reverse complement strand
GTCCTGCAGGGCGGAGCCGGCGTCGAGCCGGATCAGGTCGGCCAGCGAGATGTGCGCCCAGGCCTTGACCGGCTGCCCGGCCCGCTCCGGCAGCAGCCCGCTGGCGGCCAGCCGCCGCATGCGCTAATTGCGAAAATGCATCGTGACTTCCATCACATCTTTTCTACCTTCATTGCACCTCGGTGAGCACTCTGACCGCTGACGACACCAGCGACAACACCAGCCCCAGTACCTTGGTCCACCGGCCGACGGCACACGCCGCTGAGGCCACGTGGTGCGCCCGTCTCGTATCTCCCCTCGCCACCAGCACCCTGCCCACCGCTGCCAGCGCCGCCGCCTGCCAGCCCTGTCGGTGATGGAGCGGGCCACGGTCTCGGCCTGCTCGTGCTGGCCGGCCTCGGCCAGCGCCCCGGCCACCTCCGTCAGTGCCTGCGCCTGCAGTCCGGGTCGGTGATGGAGCGGGCCATGGTCTCGGCACGCCGGCTCCTGCGCTGAGTGCCAGGACTCGAGGTGATTTCCTCGGCTCTCAGGCTGGGACACAAGCGTCGTGACGGCGGGCCTGGGCGGGCCCCGTGAGCGCTGCTGTGCGGTTACGTACCGTATTCCAGCAGGAGGAGCGCCATGTCGTCGTGGCCGTTCCTGCCGGCGTGTCGACGCACGGCTGTCATCAGCGCATCCAGCGCCCGGTCGCAGCCGGCCGCGAGAAGCGCCGTCGTGATCTGGTCCTCGGGGAAGAAGTCCCCGTGCTGGTTACGGCTTTCGATCAGCCCGTCGGTGTAGAGCAAGAGCCGGTCACCAGGTATCCAGCTCGCGGTGAACGCGGTGAAGTCATCCTCCAGGCCAAGCGGCGGGGCCGTCGTGCCGGTCAGCGGCCGCAGCCCGCCGGCGTGGTGCAGCAGCGGCGGGTGATGACCGCAGTTGACGACGGTGAGCTCCCCGCCGGGCGCGATCTGGACCAGCACCGCGGTGACGAAGTCCTCCTCGCCCAGGTGCGGCCTGATGGCCCGGCTGACCTCGCCCGCGACGTGGTCCAGCGCGGGCACGGCGACCGCGCTGCGCCGGAACGCGCTCAGGACATGCCGGGCCAGCACGACGGCGTCCAGGCCCTGGCCGCGGACGTCACCGATGATAACGCGGATGCCGTGTCCGGTGGGGATGATCTCATACAGATCACCGCCGACCCAGGCTCCAGGCGTCGCCGAGCGGTACCGGGCCGCGAGGCTGATCCCCGTGATCTCCGGGAGCACCGGCGGAAGCAGCGCGACTTGCGATGCCTTCGCGATCGCGGTCATCCGCGCCAGGCGCTCCTTGCATCGGCGGCGCACCCCCGCCAGCACGACGGCCAGCACGCTCACGGCGCAGGCCGCCGTGAGCCAGATCCAGCAGCTCGCACCCCCTATGGGGTCGCGCCACGACCCTGTCCCGCTCGAAAACAGGATTGTGCTGGTGACATGCAGGTCTTCCGTGGTCAGGCGGCGCGCGTGTATTCGTTGATCAGGCCACCCAGGACAGGTTTCCGGCGGATCTGTTGTGTGCCGACGTCGGTCAGTGTGGCACGGGGAGCGTCAGGTTCGTCGTCGGGGATGTGCTGTGCGATACCCTGGTGCGGCCGGGGCCGTGTTGTAGTGCGCCTGGTACTCGGTCAGGACGGCGCGCAGATGCCGTTCGCCGAGGATCAGCACGCGGTCGAGGAGCTCTCGGCGCAGGGTACCGACGAGCCGCTCACAGATCGCGTTCATGCTCGGAGCCTGGACGGCGGTGCGCAGGATCCTGGTTCCGGCGGCCTGGAAGACGGCGTCGAACGAGGCGGTGAAGTTCGGTCCGCGGTCGCGAATCAGGAACTTGATGCCCTCGAACCGCTCGCCGAGGCTGAGGGCCAAGTTGCGGGCCTGCTGTACGGTCCACTCGCCCGTCGGGCTGGCGGTGACCCCGCCGAGGTGCATCCGGCGGGTGCCGTGCTCGATGAATACCAGGATGTAGATGCGCTTCAGCAGCACGGTGTCCACGTGCAGGAAGTCGACGGCGAGGATCACGGTGGCCTGGGCGTGCAGGAACTGCCGCCAGGTCGGGCCTGAGCGGCGCGGGGCGGGATCGACGCCCGGCAGCGCGCAGGATTTCCCAAATGGTGGACGGCGCAACAGTAACGCCGAGTTTCACCAGTTCGCCATGGATCCGGCGGTGTCCCCACAGCGGATTCTCCTTCGCCAGGCGAACGGCAAGGCGGGCGATGCTTGAGACCGTCGGCGGGCGGCCAGGCTTACGCCGCTTGCTCGTGCCGTACTTCTTCGCGGCCAGCTTGCGGTGCCAGGCCAGCAGCGTCGCGGGCGTGACAGGAAAGACCTCACTCCAGCGCCTACGCGGTATGAGCCGTGCCAGCGCAGCGAGCCAGACCCGGTCAGCGGGCTCGTACCGCGCCCGGCCGATGTGGCGGCGCAGCACCGCGTTCTCTTGGCGCAGAACCAGCACCTCGGCGTCCTTGGACAGATCACGACGGAACAGCACGATTAGCAGCCCGAGCACGGAACGGACGATCACGTAAACGAGAGTGAAGCTCACCCGCGATGATCCCAGGCCGAACGCCATGACCGCAACTGAAACCCCCAGGTCAGGCCCCCAACCGAATATTCGATCGGGACAGGGTCAGGTCGGTGAACAGGTTCGGGAAGCTGACTGGGTGAATACCGGCCGGGCTGAGGTACACGATCCCATCGACTGGCAGCTCGCCCCCGTCGTCGGGCAGCTGTCCGGCTTCCAGCGCCTTAAGCAGGCGGCACACCATCGCGGTCTTGCCGACCCCGCCGCGGCCGACCACCGTCAGCAGCCGCAGCCCGCCGTCCCGCAAGAACTCCCCGATCAGCCCGGTTTCCACATGCCGGTCCTGGAACCAGGTAGGCGCGGTCATCGGCGGCGGATTGACAAACTTGGCCTGGCGGACGGCCGGCTTGTCCACGGGCTGGCGCTCGCGCTGCAGCCCGCTTTCGATCCGCTGCTCGGTCTGCCGCGGCAGTTCCTTCAGCGCCTGGTACAGCAGCATTTCCAGCCAGTCGGGCGATTCCACCCGCTGCACCGTCATTCCGGCGTCCTTGACCCGCGCGCGGAACGCCGCTTGCTTCTGTTCGTACTGCGGATCAGACAAGTAGCCGCGCGGCAGGGGCAGGACCGCGTTTCTCATCGAGGAGGAAGATCAGCCGCGGCAGGCCCTGGTCGGTCGCCGCCGCGAATTCCAGCTCGGTGTAGGACAGCTCAGGCTCATCGCGGATAGATGAGCCATACCGGAACCCGATAATGCCGACATAGACGCTGGCGCGCTGCACCTGCTGTCGGCAATAAGCCGCCGGCTTGTCCTCCCGCGCGGTGAAATAAGCCATGTCCATGGCCGCTTCCCCGGCCCGGTTCACCGCCTGCTCAGCGGCCGCCACAAACGACCGGTCGCGCGGGTGCTCCCGCAGCTCGGAGGTACGACTCAGAAATACCCGCAAACCCCCCATCCACCCTGCTCACATTACCGCCCGAGCACGTCTGGCAGAAGGGGCCAGGATGCCGGGGCCGCGTGGCTCAGGCCCGTCTCAGGATGCCTGCCGGCTGTAATGAGCGCCCCGCTTTCCTACCCGGTTCAGGACCGGGCAGGGCGCTGGGAGTAATGCTCTGAGCCGCACTTCGGGCACACCCGGAACACGGCCGCCCGCCCGGCCATGGCCCCGGCTGCCTGGATATCGGCGGCCGCCGGGCCGGTAGTGGTGCCGTACCTCCCCCCGTACCTGACATGCGGACCTGACGTAGCGCCGGGAACGGACAGCACGCGCTCCCGGGCGAACTCCCGCGGCACGATCCCGGCGGAACCGCAGTCAGCGCAGGTTCTCTCGTAGTGCCGGGACGACTATGGAAGGTGCATGACGTGATCCTTCGCGCGGCTCACCTGTGGTCGTCGTACGCCGCCGCAGCGTGTCGGCCAGCTGTATAGGATCGTACAGGTCTCAGCCCTGTATACCCGGATCGGCGCTGGTGGCCGCATTTTGCCATTGCACAGAGGTTCGCCACGTGCGTTACAGGCCTTCGGCCTGACCTCGCCACCCGGCAGGCACATTTAATGTGTGGCCAAGCTCAACGTGCACATATGCCGCTCGGTACGAAGCGCCATAACTGGTCCGCGGGCTATCCTTTAATCGGGAGCCTTCGCCGGAACGAGGAGGTAGCCTAGATGCTTGCTGCGCTGGTCTTGCTCCTCGGGCTGGCGCTCCTCGCCGGCTGGGAGATCTTGTGCCTGGGCCAGGTAGCCCTAGCCGAACGGGTGCGGTTCCTGCCCAGATGGGCCTGGGCGGTTGCCTGCCTGATATTCATCCCGCTCGGCGGCATCCTCTACCTTCTTATCGGCAGGGTGTGGACGCGCCGCGCGGCCCGCTCGGCGGCTTAGCGCCGTCGGCATGTCACGGCACCCGCCACCTGGCCAGCGTGGTCGATTTACAACGAGTTCAGCGCATGGAGCCGTTGTCTAGTCAGGCTTGTCTGGCTCACTCTCCCGGCAGCATCTGGATCTCAGCCAACAGGCGTGGATCGAACTTGAACCGCAGCAGCCCATAGCCTTTGAGCTGCTTGACGAGCTCGAAGGGAGTGATGCCGCCCACGAACTGGGGTGTAAAGACGATGTCAAAGCCGGTCCGCGCGCGCGCCGCCTGGGTGAGACCGCTGGCGATATCCTGCAACAGCTTCGGCGGGACGGCGAAGCTGCTGACCGGCTGGTTGAGCATGCCGGCCAGCGTGTTGGGGTTCGCCGCACCGAACTTCGGCCAGAGGTAAAGGCCGAGCGCCCAGATGTCACCCTTCTGCCTGGGCGTCAATCCTTCCAGCTCCCAGTTGCAGGGGTTGAGCGCGTTCCGTATTTCCAGCAGCCCGGTGAAGATCGCCTCACCGAACGCTTGAGTGAACGCATGACCAATCTGCGCAGCAGTGGTGATGCCCTCTATGAACAGGACTATCGCGTCCGTCAGCTCCTCGGCCATGCGGATGTAGACCGGCAGAATCAGCGAGCCGATAGCGCCGCCGATGGCCCCTACGACCAGCCCGCCAAGGAAGCCACCCACGGCGCAGGCCAGCGTCACAGGGCCCGCCGGTGCGCATACTAGGGCGCTCACTGCCGCGGTCCCGACGGCGGTCCCGACAATGCCGCCGGTCCAGGTCAGCGCTTCCTGCGTCGCGACCAGCGGGAACCTTTCGGTTCCCCGAGCTTCCCATAGCCGCTTGCCGGTCTGGTAGCCGCCGTAGAGGAGCATGATGTAGCCACCAAATCGAATTACCCCGACCGCTCGGGCAGCGGCCGGAGTCATGGTGACTGACGTGAGCCCTGGTCGGCCTGAGAGGTCTGGCCGCTTCATGTACTCCCACATCAGACCGGCGCGCCCGTGTTTGTAGGGGCGATACTCACCGGTCGCTGTGCGCCCGGTCACCAGATCGACGCCACCTACCTCTGGGCTCGTGCCGGTCACGGAGCGGAACTCTCGGATCGGAACGGTGATGCAGTTCCGGGCCCCGCACATAACTGCCTGTGTCTCGCCGCGCGCCCGGTAAACCCGCTCGGCTAGAATCCGCTCGGTTGTCCCCACTTCAGCGTTCGGGTCCGGCGGGGTGAAGCGGTAGGTGCCTCCGTATTGCACCTCCCGCAGGCGGGCGGCGAAGTTTTGGGCAGTGGTTGGGTCTGTCTCTCGGAAGATCACGGCCTGCTCGCCCATTAGGGTAAAGAGCCGGTCACCGCGCATTTCGCCCGGCACGCCTTCGATGAGTTGCTGCTTGAACCAGAGTCCCGGCTCGCCCGGGAGTTGGCTGCCGAGGTGAGTGAAGATATTGCCTCGGAAGCCGACTACGGTAAGTCGGCCATTGACCTTTGCGAAGATCGAGAGATGAGGGCGAGTGCCAAGGATTCCGACGCAGTTATCTGGCGCAAGCGCGATAGGCATAGGCACTTGCAGCACAGCCGTTCCGGCCGGACCAGCGAGTTCACCCGCGTCCGGTAGCACAACCGGGCCCTGGGTGACGCCGCCGGCCCGGATACGGTCCATGCCGACGAAGGTGCTGTCAGGGAGTTTGGTGGCCGTGAGCCCGGTCATCGCCTCGAACTGCTCATAGGTCAGCTTCTCGGCGAGGATCTCGGGAATCTGAGGCCCAACGATGCCCCGCGCCTCGAGCAGGCGAGGCAGGCCACCGCGGGCGATCTCGGCCGGGTCCTCGCACGGCTGCCGCTGGATCGCTGGCTCTGGTAGCCGCTGGATTGACAGGTCGCCCGGTCTCCCAGTCTGCTGCACGACATGGACGAGTTCGTGACCAAGAAGACGACGGCCGGCGGCTGTTCCCGGCGCCCAACCGCCAGCCCCGAAGACAACGTTACGGCCATACGAGAATGCCTTAGCCACGACCTCGTGGGCGGCTGCGGCGGCATCCTCTCCAGTGTGGACGCGCACTTTAGAGAGGTCGTGGCCGAGACGCGGCTCGAAGAAGGCACGCTCGGTCGTCGGCAGCGGCGCACCGGATGCCCGCAGCGCCGCCTCCACCGCCGGCCCCGCCTGTGGAGGTCCGCCTGGACCGGAGGCCATGCGGCGCAATGTCAATCCGTCGACCGCCTTGGCGGCAGGCTCCTTGGCCTGGCAGGGGCACTCGCCTTCCAGCCCGGCTGGCCTGTCGCAGGCGCACTCCGTGCCCTGCGCAGGTGCCGTGACTATGGTCGCCGCCAACTGCTCTGCCTCGCGCTCGTAACGGTCGCCTGGCTTTCCTATCAGCGGAGACCGCTGTAGTGCGGTCGCTCGTAGCCGGTGCTGTACGACTAGGTTGCCGATGCCGCGTACACGTGAGCGCTCCATGACCTCATCGGACCGGGCCGTGGAGAGTCGGCCTGCGTTCTCTGGACGTGACTGCTCGGCCTGTCGGCCAGAGGCACGCGGTGGTCGACGTGTGTGCATGGATGAGGGCATCATTTCCCTGCGATCTGCCGTCTAGGCGCGTCCTCGTGAGAGGTGGACCAACCTATTGAACCCGTCAGCCGTCACTTGGGCGTCACGCAGCGGAAGTGCGACACAACGGGCCGAGCGCATCATCGTGGCCGACGTCGGAGTCTGGCCTGGGTTATGGCTCGCCCTGGTGCTAGCTCACATTGAGACCTTGCATGTCGACGATAGCTTTGCGTCGGCGTAAGGCTGCCTGAAGACGACGGCGCATAGGACTCAGGCCCGCACCGTGGCGAGCGGATAACGGCACAGCGATCTCGCTCAGCCATCTGTTCTCCTGGCAATGGCGCAATATCCGGGTTTACGAGCGCTTAAGTCGGTGCGGCTGGTTGTGTTATAGAACCGCGAGGATAGCCCCGGCGCTGAGTGGGCTCAGGGGGACGAGAGGGGTGTCCGCGCGCAGCGAGACCTTGATATCGTCGGCCGCTCCCATCCTGCTCAGCACCTGCTTGACGAGGAAGTCGTGAGGCGCCCGGAGGTCGAGCCAAACCAGGGCCGCCAGCGGGGCGGCGGGAGGCGGCGTGGCGGCTGCCCAGCCGTCGACGATGATCCGGCTCTGCGGGGTGACCCAGTATGACTCGCTGTCCCACTCGAGCGTGGCCACGAACTCCGGCGTCGCGCGCTGCGGCAACTTGCCGGCCGCAAGCGCCCTGGCCGGATTGGCCAATGCCACCGTGTACAAGTCGAGGCGTATTGTCGGCGCGGCCACGGTGCCGATCCGGACCGGCTCGCAAGCGCAGGTGGGGCGTCGCGTGAACAGGACCCAGTCGTGCACGGTCCGGAACCCCGTCGGATCTGCCGGCGGGGGGGCGTCGGCGAAGAGCCGGCTGACCGCCACGAGCGGGAATTCCGTGTTGCTGAGGTCCTTCAGCGCCTCCTCAGCGTCGGTGCGCGCCGCCTGGCCCGGCCGTACTGCCTGCGGGTTCTCGGCCAGGTTGCACAGCAGATCCAGCGGAATGCCAGTAGTTGTGTCATCGGCCAGCTTGACGGTGAAGTAGCCGTCTGTGGTGAGACTGAGATCGAATTGCAGGCGCCACTGGTTCTTTCCCTGAGTGGTCACCGCCTCCATGGTGAGCTCTGACACCTGCCCGGCTGTACGCTTCAGCTCGAGTTGGACTTGGATGTCGACCGCGCGGTCATCACATTGCCCAGCGATGCACAGGACTAGCCCGCCGGTGAGCTGTCCCTCGAACGTCGTCGTGCCCGCCATGGCGTCGGCGCGGACCCGCTGGCAGAGAAGCTCCGTGGACACGTCGGCCCGCCAGTCCGCCTCGCCGTCCGGCGTTTCGCTAAAGGCTCTCCGGTACGCGAGCCGGGCCTGCACCGACGCCGAGCCGCCTCGCGGCAGGGTAAACGGATCGGGGTCGAGCTGGAGATCGAGCCAGAGCGCATGCCTCGACTCGTCGACGAGTGCGCTGACTCCCGCGAAGGCCGCCCGCACCCGGTCCATGCCGTCCTTTTCGAACCGGCCGAGGCCATGGTGTCGGATCTGTTCGTCGGCAGGGGCTCTAGGCGCTGCGTAACCGAGATCTCCTTCGGCAAAGTGGACGTGCCCGGCTGGAGCCGCCATGCCGAGGACGCCGTCAGGGACGAGGACGTCCACCTCTGCCCGCTGCTTGGGGTCTTGGAGTCCCTGGGTCAGCGAGATCCGGTCGAGATGCTGAGCCTGTTCGAGCGCCAGCGATACCTGGTCGGGTCTGACCGAACAGAAGCGCAAGATGACGCCGTCCCCCATCAGCCGCGACACCTGTTCGTTCACGGTGGCACCCGACACCGGGCTGACGGGCAGGTAGCCCGCTGGCGGGAGTTCGATAAAGCCGAGCTCCAGCAGCCCCTGCTTGCCGCCGGGCAGCGATTCTGCCTTGGCAGCCGCCAGCTTCGCCAGCAGGCTCTTCACCCGGTCGCTGACTCCCCTTCGCGTCACCGTGGTCGATTTCCCCTGATCGACAATCTCCTCGAGGGCGTTCACGTCCGCCAGGGCGGCTTCCACTGCGGCAGATACCTCCGCTGGGTATCGGACCGGCCGCAGCAGAACCGGATCGATGTCCAGCACCGCCAGCTGGGCCTGGAACTGCAGGACCTGGGCGAGGAAGACATCCCAAGGGCGCATCCCCATCCGCTGCTGCCAGCCTCGCCGCGGCGGCGGGTCGACCTGGTCGCGGCGGGCGATCCAGACATCCACCTCCCACGCCGTGCCCGTGTGCAGCAGCACGCCGATCGGGACAGCGTCTCCTCCCGCCGCACTCGTGCCGGTCGCCCACACCTGCGATGCCAGCGCCGCGTGCGTACCATCGCCCCGCAGGGTAGGGATCAGCGGAGACCCGTCGGCGTGCTCCCGGCGGTACCAGGCCGCCGCCACAGCCGAGCGGAACTGGTAATCCGGCACGCCGGGCACGTCGAGGTTGGCGGGCCGGAACCGGATGCACAGCCCCTCGGCGACGTATGGGTGGATGGTGCCGGAGACGCCGCTGGCCGAGCAGTCGCAGAGCGCCCCGTAGAGAGACTCCGTGTCGTCCAGTGCCCGCTCCGCGGCGAGCAGTTCGATCACCCAGATCTGCCGCCCGGCCGCGGCTCCCTCCCCCCCGGCCGCGGCGGCTGGAAGTGGGAGCCCTTGCGCCGTATCGAGTAGCAGCGGGGCGCCCGCCGGGTCGATCGCCAGGCCATCGCTCACCGTGACCACGCCGGGATCGCCGCCCATGTACGCGGCGGTGAGGCCATAGGCGACCCCGGCGCCCCCGGCGCGGGCCACCGCCCTGGCGAGTTGCCGGGCGTAGCGCTGTATCTGCGCTAGGTGCTCCGCCCGCAGGAACAGGCCGTCAGCCGGCTCCAGCCGCTTGATGGGACCGGCGGAATACACGCAATCGGTGCTCCCCGGCTGGCCGGCCTGGTCACCCGCCGGCGAGCTGGTGGCAGGGCCTGGGTCATAGGTCGTCATCGGTTGCTCCTAATGCGCATCACCGCGTCGTATCCCTCTTCTTCGGTGCCAGGCGGCCCGTCATCTCGGCCGGCGAGGGGGATCCCGGTGGTCCCGGTGACCGGCGTGCGGCCGGTGCCGCGGACAACGACCCGGACGTCCTCCTGCGCGGGGGGGTTGAACAGCCTGACCGTCACGGTCCGCGTGCCGTCGTCGTACTCGAGGTCCTGGATGTCCTCCTCGACCCAGCCCGCGTCGGCAAGCGAGCTGATACTCACCACGTGGCGGCGCAGCGTGTGCCGTCGCAGCCGCTCTGTGACCTCGAACGTGAGCACGCTGGATTCACGCCACTGCACTGAGGCTCGGATGACGCGCGGGCCGCCTACATCGGGCTTGGCATGGTGGCCTAGGACGCCCGGTGCCAGGCCGCACATGAGTTCTTGGATCGTTGCTGTCGGAATCAGGGTGGCGCGCTTCTCGTGGCACACATCGGCCTTCGTCACCGTCGTATGCCCATCGGAACAGGCGAGGTGGAGCCTTACACCAGCCAGTACGACCCCGGCCGGGTCCTCGGGTACCGGGAACGGCGACGGGCAGGCCGTGTCATCGTCATCCCCGGGCGCCGGCTCGTCCTTCGCCGGCCCGAGTTCCATCGCGTCGCATGCCGCGAGCCGGCGGAATTCCACGAGCAGTGCGACCGCCCGCTCGTGCGGAGGCCGGATGGCGATCCGCTGCCGAGCCTCCTGGACGTCCTGGCCGGCGGCATCGCCAGAGATGTGCATCAGTCCGAGCAGCATCCGGATCCGCCAGTACCTGGTGCCCGGCGGGTCCGGCGGTGGCCCGTATCGGAGGTCGAGCCGCGCCGTTTCGGCGACCCTGGAATAGCTGGTGTGCTTCCGGGACAGGTCGCAGGGGTCGGCGAGAGCCGGCACCGCGCCGGTCCGGCAGGTGTGGAACGACGCGGTCAGGTGCAGATCGACGGTGCCCGCGCACTTGTCGTCGTATTCGACCGCCGGGGGGTTCGCGCTCTTGGCACGGTCCACATACCAGTCGTCGAGATCGACGCACCATTCGGCCGGCAGGTACAGCTCCCGGCCGATGGTGTCCACGGCCAGCCCCGGCGCCACCCGGAGCTTGACCCCCTCGGCCACGACCCGGTAGCCCCAGATCACCCCGGTGCCATGAAGCCACGCGTTGTGCAGCATCTGCTTGCCGCGAGGCTGGCCCATCAGCGTCTTGAAGTCGAGCTCGCCGAGCAGCATCCCATAGGCCACCCGCAAGGCGATGAAGGGGTTGACCGGCAGATCCTCCGGGGCATTCGTCGTGCTGGCGTCGGAAACTGCGGTCATGGCTTCTCCTCGCTCCGGTTTCCGGGGGCGGCAGCGCCGCGGCGGCCCAATACCGGCGGGTCACCCGGGAACGGACGAACGGCTTTGGCATATTCGCGGCGGATGCCGGAGACGAGGTGGCGCTGCCTGATCCGGCTCCCCGCCGCCGCAGCGAGGAAGGCGGCGGCGATCGCCGCGTTCCGGATCCAGGCACCCGGCACAGGATAGAGCCGGGCAAGCACCTCGACGTCGACGTCGGGTGCCAGCGGAGCCTGCGGCGGCAGGTGCAGCCGCCACAGCTCCATCCGGTGCGCCTCGTCCGGGAGCGTGAACTCGATAACAAAGTCCATCCGCCGTACGAAGGCGAGATCGATATTCTGCTGGATGTTCGAGGCTAGGACCGCGAGCCCATCGAACCGGTCCAGCCGCTGGAGCAGGTACGCCGTCTGCAGGTTGGCGTACCGGTCGTGTGCGTCGGAGATCTCCGTCCGGCTCGCGAACAGCGCATCGGCCTCGTCGAGTAGCAGCACAGCCTGCGTCCGCTCGGCGACGTCGAACGCCGCGGCCAGGTTCTTCTCAGTCTCCCCGATCCACTTGGACACAATCCGGGAGATGTCAACGACGAGCAGGTCGGTGTCGGCAGCGGTGGCGACAACCTCTGCCGCCAGCGACTTGCCGGTTCCTGGCGGGCCGGCGAACAGGAGCCGGACTCCGCGATTGGCGCGCGCACCGTCGGAGAACTGCCAGTCGTCGAGGACGATCGACTGGTCCCGCAACCGGTCCACCGCGTCGTGCAGCTGGGTGGACGCATTCGAGGGCAGGACGAGCCGGTCCCAGCCGGCCGCGGGGGTGAGCAGCTCGACGCCGGCTGGCATGGTCACGCCGGCCCTGGACCGGATCACGGCGGCGACATCGGCGGCCTCGTCGCAGTCGCTGAGACCTTTCGCCTCCGCATGCAGCCGCCGCCGGCTCAGCAGGTCGGCCGCCACCTCATCCACCGTGGCCGGGTCAATCACGTGCCGTGCGGCGAGTAGCGGCGCCTGCGCGGCCAGGTGCGGCAGCGCGGCCTGCCAGCATCTGCGTCGGTCCTGGGCGCGAACCGGCGAGACCGGGATGGCCACAACCGGTCGGACACCCGCCGGGCGGACGGCGCCGGGCGGAGCGCAGACGATCACCGGGCCGGGGACGTCGCCGAGGTCGAGCCGGGCGGCCGGGCTATCACCGTCGGCGGTCGGCCCTAGGGCCACCAGCGGGATTGCGCTGCGTGCCGCGGCATGGGCGGCGAGCGTCCCGAAGGAGCGGCTGTCCGGGCCCGGCATCCGGGCCGCAAGTGCAACCGCGCCGGCTCGGGTGAGCATCGCGGCACAGCGGGCGAGGGTCACCGTCTCCTCGACGGTCGGCAGCAGGATCGTGCGCATGTCCCGCGAGCGCAGCGCGGCGATACCCAGCCGGACGGCTGGCAGCTCGAGCCAGCCGTCCAGGCCTGCCGGCGGGATGGGCGGCAGTGTCACGCGGTCGAGATGAGGCGGCCAGCCGTCCACGCCGTGCAACGTGTCCCAGAGCGAGGAGCTGACCACGAGCGAGCGTTCGAACAGCGGGCCATCGCCGGCCACCTGGATGAGGCCGTGGCGGGTCGCCTGGCCTTCGCTCAGCAGCCACCGGAGGCGGGCCCGATCGGCGGTCACGGGGTAGAGCAGCAGGGCGGCCAAGCCGACTGTGGGCCACGGCTCGGCCCGCGGGTGGAGCGTGCGGAACGTGCTGGCGAGACCTTCGTGCTCCTCGGGCAGCCCGGCCAGCAGGAGCAGTGTCACCTCGTCGTCGCAGAGGCCGTACCGCTCCGTCAGGGCGGCGAGTGGCGTGGCTCCAGGCAAGGCGGTGCCGGTGCTGCCCGTTGCTGTGCTCGCGTAGGAACGCAGGAAGCCGGTGGTCGTGGCGGCCTCCGGGCCGGGGCCGCAGTTCTCCTCCAGGACGTCGGCGATCCGCTCGGCCAGCCGGGCGGCCCGCATGTTCAGGTCCTGGCTCACCCGGTCCTGCCCGGCGGCCTGGTGCCGGGGCAGCGTCAGCAGGAGCGGCTCAGCCATAGACGATCCTCACGACTGCTCCGAGCCACGGCAGCCAGCCCGGATCGACATCAAGCCCTGCGCGGCGCAGATCGATGTCGACGTCCTCGAGGTCGAGGTGGATCTCGATCCAGCCTGGGTCCGCGATGACGTGTCCGGGCCGCCGGGCAACCCGCTCAACGACTGCGGAGGGCTCCAGTCCGGCCCATGGCGCGATGACCAGCCGGTGCGCGGTTGCCGTGGCCCACCGGCTGGCGAGCGCCCCGACGCTCGCCAGCTCGTTATCGGCGGGCGGCGACGTAATGGTGGGACCGGCGTCCCCGGGGGTCAGCCCCGCGAGCGCGAGGGCCGCCGGGTCGCCCGGTCCGGCCGGCACGAGGGCGCCCGCAAGTGCGTGCAGGATCCAGCGCACCGGGCGGCCGTCGAGCACCGGGTCGGTGGCGATGCTCTCCCGCAACCGGGCGTCACCGGCGGTGTTAAGCAGGAAGAGCAAGCCAGCCCATTCGGTAGCATGCCTTTCCCGCACGCCAAGGCGGCCGGGATCATCGGCTTCTGCGGCGCCGGGACTGGCGGCGGGTCCATCGACGGGTTGGGCCGCGGACCCGGTGAGCGGTTGGGCCGTGGACGCCGGAATGAGGGGACAGGCGATGCCGGGCGGTGGCTCTGGCGTCATCTCCCGTGAAGCCGGCGGAGCGGAGGCGGCGTGTTCGCCGAGCAGGTCGGCGAGGGCAGTGAGGATGGCAGCGGCATCAGCACGCCGGGGAACCGCTGGATCCGCCTCGATCGCGGCGAGCAGCGCCCAGACACGGCGGGTCGATGGCGGCGGCTGAAGCCTGGCGCGGTTCATGTGGCGTGCCAGCCGGGACGACGTGACCAGGCTGCGGGCGAAGTTCATCGCTCTGGCAGCGGCCGACGAGGCCTGGCCGGTCGGCCTGGCTTGCGGCCGGGGCGCTGGCTGATTGGCCCGGCGGTCCGCGGACGGCTCGCCCGTCGGCTGATCGGCTCGTCCGTCTGCGGCCGGTGCGGCTTGGCCGGTCGGCCTGGCTTGCGGCCGGGGCGCCGGCTGATCACCTGGCCCGTCCGCGGACGGCTCGGCCGCCGGGGGTGCCGCGGGCTCGGTCCGCACCGGCAGCATGGCAGGCGGCCAGACCACCCGGGTCGCCGGGGACGGCGCCGCCACCTGGCCCGCCAGCGTGATTCCCCGGGACGCCGCGACCAGCCGCCCCAGTGCCAGCCAGCCGCCGTAGCCGAGGGCATGGTCCAGCGCCGCGATCCCGACGCGGTCCGCTGCCGTGACCACCACGCCGACGGGATCCTCGACGCGGGCCAGGCACCCGAGCATGAGCTCCGCTGGGGGAGTGGCCGCCGCCGCTCCGATGTCGCTCGCGGCCAGGCCGACCTGCCGCCACGCCCAGACCCGGTCCCGGTGGCCCGATGCGGCCGACGTGACCAGGTCCACGGCCGCGTGCCGCAGGGTCGGGTAGTGGACGACCTCCCACGCGCCATCCCCGCGAGGCTCCGAGCCGCCTGCTCCGTTGACCGCCCGCTGCACGGCGCCCGCGAGCGCCCCGGCCCACTGCCGCTCGATGAGCGAATCCGGCTGGCTCAGGTCGGCCAGCACCTGGACGTTCAGCCGCCGGATGCACCACTCCCCAGGTGGCAATTGGGTGTTTGTGAGGGCGTGGCCCAGCCCGTGATCCGCGACCCGGCGCAGGACCCCGTCGAGCCGCGCTGCCGCGCCGCTTGCATCCGGCGGGAGCAGGAGCGATGCGCTCAGCAGGCTGATGGCGATGTCGGCGGTCATCCGACCCTCACCGCCCCCACTTTCGCGTCGGTGCCGACGCGGGACCCGCTGGCCGCGATGCCGACTGCGGCGTCGCCGCCGATAGCCATCTGGCCGACGATGGCCGGCCCCCAGCCAACATCCGGTCCGACGATGGACGTCAGCCCAAGATGGAGCCGCCGCCCGACACGCATCCCGAACCCGAGCTCGCACACCTCGACGATGGTGTGCGCTGGGCGGTGCACGTCGAGGATGCTGCGCACCACGTCGAGCTGCTCAGCGGACAGATCCGAGGGTATCAGCACGCTGAACCGGTGCGCCGCGGTGCTGAACGCGTCGGGAACGAGTCCGCCCCCGGGGGCCGGGGTTACCTGGGTCAATCCGCCGGCCCGGATCGTCGCCCCGAGGACAGCGGTCACGGGGTTGTCTGGCGCGGTGCCAAGCACGGCGCCTCCCAGGCCGCGAAGCTGCCATTGCTCGACCAGCACCGGCGGGTAGTCCAGGTAGAGCTCGAGAATCCGGCGCAGGGCGGCGAGGGTGCCACGCCGCCGGAACAGCTGATACGCCTCAGAGATCAGCCTGCGCCGCCCAGCCTCCGGCCAGCGCCGGTCGGTCACCAGGCCCGCGAACGACGCCAGCCACGCGAGGGCCTCCTGGGGGGCAGCGGCCGGGTCCAGCAGCACGTGGCGCTGCGCGGCACGCTGGTCCAGCTCGTGCAGTGGCGCTTCCAGCAGGGCGAGGAAGCGGTACATGAATGCGGCGTCGGCGTCGTCCCTCGACCATGACCTCGGCAGCTGACCAAGCAGCTGGTGGCCGGGCCGTTCCACCCGCAGCGACCGTATGGTCGGCGTTGCCTGGCCGGTCCCCGCCAGCTTGAGCACCACCCACAGGTAGCGGCCGGGCGGGGCCTTGACCGGTGCCTCGTATGTCTCGAACGTGTCCTCGACCGGGATCTGCGCCCATGGCTGCTCCCGCCCCGAGGGGCGCCGGTGCAACCGGAACGGCCTGTCCGCGGCGTCGAGATCGGCCTGGGACGGGAAGGGCGGAGTGAGATCCGGCCGGCGGATGACCTGGTGGCCCCGCTGGGCCGGCTGCGGCCGGATCGGGTCATCGGCGTCGTCGTCGTCGGTGGTGAGGAACTGCACCAGGACGCTGGTGCCGGGCGGCAGGCAGGCGTCGAGGAAAAGCCGTCCCCACCGGGTCCGGTACTCGTCGCTCTTCAGCCGGTACGTGACCACCATGCCGTCGGTCGCGTGCCGGGCCCGTGTGCCTCCTGCCCAGCCGAACCCCCTGTCCGAGGTATACGCGACGCCTCCGTCCGGCGCGGCGGCGATCGCGCCCCCGTCGTAGTGCGGCGCGGCCACCGGCTCGAGCTCGAGCCACTGCTGGCCGTCGAGCTGGAAGCGGCGGAAGCTCCGCCCCGGCCCGCGCGCCACCACCAGCAGGCCGTCGCCGGTGAACTCGATGTCGGTGGCGTCATCGACGTCGACAATGACCGTCCCGTCCAGGGCGGCGACCAGGCCACGGCGTGAGCCGACCTCAGGTGGCTCAGCGGCAGGGCCGCACCACAAGACCAGCAGCCGGCCGGCCGGGCCAGATGCGATCCTCGCCGGTTCCAGACCACCGCCGCAGCGCGGGCGGCACGGGCCTGGCACCGGACGGGGACGGCGCCGGCCGTCGACCAGCAGGACGCCGACGGGGCGCTGCAGGAGCACGGCGGCGCCGCTCTGGTAGGGCGCAGCGTCCACGGGACGGGTCCGCGGGTGGGACGGCGTGCGGACCGGCACCCGCCGCAGCAGTCGGTCCGCCCACAAGTCGACGACGTAGACGTGCCCGTCGCCGGATTCGGCGATGCACAGCCGTTGCTGGTCATCAACGGCGAGGCCGCGAGGGCAGCTCAACGCCCCCTGGCATCGGGCCGTACCCTTTGGCTCCGCCGGCTCGCTGACGGCGTCAATCTGGTGAACGGAGAGCCTCCCGTCAAGCGGGTGGGCGACGTAAGCATGACCCCACCGGTCGAAGCCGAGTCCTGCCGGGGTTCGTGCCCCGGCGCCCTTCCCGTCCGGCGGAGGTTCCTCGGTCCAGTTCAGCTGAACGCCGCCGGATGGCAGCAGCGCGGTCCTGACGTGGTGGCAGCGCGCCCACTGGTCGAGGTCCGCGAGGAGGCTGATGCCCCGGTTGCCGTTCATCAGCAGATCTCGCGCGGGAGCGGGGCGGTGGTAATGCCGGGTGCGACGCCGTCCGGCGCGGCCGGATAGGCGGCGCCTGGGGGCAGGGGCTCGCCGCTGACCACGGTGATCTCGGTCAGCCGCGGGACCTGCCAGCGTGGCAGGTCAACGCGCGAGACCGCCTGCCAGCCCTGGCCGGCCGGTACGCCGAGGGTGAGGCCTTCGAGGAACTCCACCCCCTCTACTTGGACGGCGACGGCTTCGAGCTCGGCACGCCGCACCGTCCGGCCGAGCGGCCACCCCTGCCCGTCGGGGCCGAACGGCGGGAGCGGTGCGAGGAACTGCCGCAGGATCAGCTCGACCCACCGCCGTACCGCGTCAACCTGATATCCGTCCCGCACCACGACGCCCGCGGCCACCGCGATCTTCCGGTAGTCGGGCGGGATGACGTACAGCTCGGTGGTGATCAGCCGCCGGGTATCCAGGTAACCGGCCACACGTCGCAGGAGTGCCCGGTCGGGGCTGGGGGCGTCCGGTGCGCTGGCGTCCTCGCCGGGAAAGATCATGACGCTGACGACGCCCGCGGCCGGCCGTGTCGGCACCTCGGGGAAGAACTGGCCGAGCGCCTCTGCCCGTTTCACGTCGGGCACGCTGAGAGCGAGAGTGGCAAAATCCTCGGCGGTGACGGCGCGGTCATGCCGGTGCACCTCGGCCGGGATGCGGTCCGCGGCTCCCGTGACGGTCTCGGCGTCGGCTCCGCCCTGTGCGGGCAGCGGGTTGCTGACCGCCACCCCGGCGACGCCGGTGATGGCCCGGATGGTGCCCGCCGGGACGTTGCCTGCCTGTCCGCCGCCGTAGCGGTAGGTACGTACCCGGATCCGCTGGCCGATCTGCGGGACCCGGCAGTAGGTTCCGAACTGCACCTGCCCGGCCGTCATGTCTACCACGAAGTGACGGTCGGGCGGGCGGCTCGCGGCAAAATCGTCGACCGCGGTCCAAGGCTGCCAGCCGGCGGTTTCCTCGACGTCGAGGCGGACCGTCCGGGGGAGGACGGTGTCGTGCGCGAGCCGGTACAGCTGGCCTGCGTCGCCGGTCCCGACCCCCAGCAATTCCGGCGGGGCGGTGCGCGCCTGGACCGCCTGGACGGCGTTGACGCCTACCCAGCGCAGTCCGTGGATGCCGCTGCTCTCACCTTGTGGCCGCTTCACCTGCAGCCAGGCGATGACCGCTGCGGCCTGCTGCGGGTCGTCGAGCGCGGGCGGGGTCGGCCCGGTGCCGGGCGTTTCCGGAGGCACGTCGAGGTGCGGCGGGAGCTCAAGCTGGACGACTCCGGACGTGGTGAGCCCCCGGGTGGAGTCGCGGAGCACGCGCAGCGTCGTGAAGATGTCGTCGTCGCTCTCGCCGGGTTCTGCCGGGCGGAGCCAGAGGCGCCACAGCACCCCCGGCGGGTCCGCGCCGAGGTCTGCGGATCGGTAGCGCTCGGTCTCCGCGGCGTCGAGGCCGTCGACGGCGAACGGCGGATCGATCCGCTCGTCCATGGCGACGCCGATGAAGATCGTCCTGCCCCCAAGCAGGTTGAGATCGGTGCTGTCGCGGCGGAGCAGGGCGATCCAGAGCGCGCGATCGACGGTGTTCCCGACGTCGATGACCAGGTCGTCGGTCGGCGGGTTCGGGGGGAGCCAGGTCGGGTCGCTCGACTGGGCGAGGGCAGGGTCACCGGGCAGCCACCGGGTCTCGTAGAACTGGACGGCAGCCGGGTCGAGGCCCAGCCGGCGGGCGGCGTCGCGCCGCCGGTCCAGTTCGGCGCGGGCGCGGGAGTCGGGCTGACCACCGGGGCCTGCCGGACCCGTATCGACCGGCGGGACACGAAACTTGCCGGCCGCAAGGGCGGACAACGGCCAGGCGTAAACTTCCGCGTCGGTCTCGAAGGACAGCGATCCCGCCCTGAGCTCGGTGTGCTGGAGGACCTGGACACCCTCCGCCCTGGCCGTGCCGGTGGCAACCAGGGCCGCGGCCGGCGTGGCCGGGCTGCGCTGGAGGCCGAGCAAGTTGAGGAAGGCGATCCGCGTCGCCTCGGGGATCTGGTTGAAGCGGTAGAGCAGTGACTCGCCGAGGAAGGCGAGCAGGTCGACCAGGACGATCCCGGGGTCGCTTTCGTTGTGGTTGGTCCATTCGGGTGCGAAGACGGGGATCTGCCGCACGAGCTCGGCGCGCAGGTCCGCGTACGTGCGGTCGTCGAGAACGGGCGCGGTCAGCGGCATCGGCAGCTCACCGTCTCATCTCAGGTAGAACGGGTAGACAACGTTGTCCTGCCGCCGGTCGGCGCGCCGCCGGTAGGAGATCTGGATCCATACCAGGGAGGGCTCCTCGCCTGGCGTCACCGCGACGTCCGTCAGCTGGATGCGGGGTTCCCACTGCGTGAGCGCATCGGTGATGTCACGCTGCATGGCGGCCCGCGTCGCGGCGGTATTGGGTTCCATTAGGTAGCGGCGCAGCCCGCAGCCAAAGGTCGGGAGCATGATCCGCTCGCCCGGATCCGTGTCCAGGATGGTCTCGATGGACTGCCGGACGATCTCGTCGCCCATGATGTAGGTAAGCGCGCCGGCCGCGTCGGGCCGGAGCGGGAAGCGAGGGCCCTTGCCCAGCCAGGCGTCGACTGCCGCAGCTGGACCTGCGGGCGGTGCCGCCCGGGCGCTGTTATCGAGGGTTCCGGCCATGTCCCTGATCATCGGCGCCGAGCGTCACCGCTGCGTTCTTCCGCGGGGCCTCGGGCATCAATTCGGCGCAGGGCACAGCGGGTCGTCTGGCTTGGCCTCGGGGCCAGGGACGGCCGGCGTGATGTCATCTTCCGGAGCGACCGCCTGGACGTAATCCCTCATGAGGCCGGGCTTGCCATGGAAAACGAGGTTGTTGGTCACCTTGTCCCTGGCGGTATCGAGTTGCTTTGCGATGCCCTTGGCCCCGAAGACATCCGCCAGGGCTTCTCGCTGGCTCTGGTTCATCTTGGTCGGGTCGCCTCCGTCACGACCCTCGAAGAAAGCCCTCAGGGTTGCCAGGGCCGATGTGCTCGGGGGCCAGCAGAAACGAAGCAGGAGCAGCCACCAGAGCTGGAAGAGGAACACGATGATAGGCAGGAACAGGCTGAAGACGAACATGGCCACGATCATCAGCAGCTGGATGGCGTACGTGCAGGTTTCCGAGCTGGTACCGCCGGGGGGATCAGCGTCCTGCGGCGTTCCGCCGTTGGGGTCGAACATCAGCTGGGAACCTGGCGGGCGCACGACCTCCAGCCCTCCGGGCCCGGGCGGTGCGCCGGCCCGGGCGGCTAGCGCCCGGAGGTCCGGTGCGGTCACGGACGTCTTGTGGTTCTTCGTCCCGTCGGGGTCGAAGAAGGACGCCAGCCGGTACTGCTGGGAAGGGTCGCTCCACCAGATCACGGGCGGGCAGCCCTCGTAGCCGGGCCGTGGCCGCGCGCGGGCAAAGCAGCGGAGCGTGTACAGCGCGTGCTCATCCAGCTTCCGCACGCCGTTGACATCCACCTCGCCGGAATACGTGGGCACCAGGCCGAACCAGAGCCCGCGTTCGGCCGCCTTCGCGCAGTCACCATCGCGCAGTGGGATGCGCCACATCGGCTGTTCCTGTTCATGCGGCAGCAGGTACGGGCCCGCCGGGTCGTCCGGCAGTTCCGCCCACTTACCCGGCTGGCCGGGCTGCTGGACCCATCCCTCGACGGCTTGGCGGGCGCCGAGCCGTGCCAGCAGCGCCTCCCACTCCGCCTCGTGTGCCCGGCGTACATCCGATGACGTCATGAGCACGTCCTCGATGTCGGCGTCGTCGCCCTTCTTCGGCGGCCCGGGCGCCCGGCCGGGGTCGGACTGCAGGAGGACCTTCCTGGCCAGCGCACGGATCTCCGTGGCGTGGCGCTGGCGCGCGTCCGGTGGCAGGACCGTGACCTCGCGCCGGATGACGAACCCGACGTCGACCCCGGACACCCGGCCCGGAAGCGGCAGCCCGGGCTCGTCGCAGAACAGCTCGATGACCACGGCGTAGAAGCGGTCGTGGTTGGGCTGGTAAAGCTTGCGGAGCGGCGTCCGCACCAGCCGGTGCGTGCTGAATCCAAGGCGGCCCTCGCCCGGCCTGGGTGTGGTTCCGGGAGTGGCTCCGAGCGGGATCGGATAGGACCACACGTCCTCGGCCGGGTCGAAGGCCAGCGAGTCGCGCGGATCAGCCAGCAGGATCTGGACGAACTCCTGCGTCGCGTACTTCTGGAGCACCGGCCGGCCGGCGGCCGCGCCCGCCGACCCGGTCCGCAGGAACTCCCGCTCCTGCTCGTACCAGGGGCCGCGCAGTGCGTACCTGTGGGCCGCTGTCACCGTCACCAGAAGTTCCCCGCTCCCGGCGTGTAGGACGGCGACATTACCATGGCGTCTGCCATCAGCATCGCGCATTTCACGTTGCCTGTGAACGTCGACATCGCCGCGTCCACCTTCACCGTAGGTGCCGTCACGTTCATCGCCACGTTGCCCGTGATCTCCACGGAGGTCGCCGTCAGCCTGATCGTGCAGCCAAGTCCGTGCCGGACCGTCACTTCCTGCGCCGCGTCGTCGAGCACGACCTCGTGCCCGCTAGCGAGGCTGACCGTCACCTTCGCTGCGCCTGCCGAGTCGTCGAACTCCAGCCGGCTGCCCGCGCGCGATTTCAGGACCCGCAGGTTGTTCGGCCGCTGCGGCTGCTGGGGAACGGCGGCCTGCCCGTTCCACGCCGCCCCCACGATGTAAGGGCGGCGGAGGTTGCCTGCCTCGAACGCGACCAGGACCTGGCTGTCCACCTCGGGCAGGATCAGCAGACCCTGCTCGTTGTCGGCGTACGGCGAGCACAGCGTCGCCCAGGCGCGAACGTCACGGTCGCCGTCACTGCCCAGCCATGGGAAACGCACCTGCACCCGGCCGAGCCGACGGGAATCGATCAGATCGGTGACAACGGCGGGATACACCCCGAAATACGACGGCGCCGAACCGTCCGGGGGAGTCGGGAGGCCCATCACGCCGCCTCGTTGACCGTCGCACGCTCCGCGTCGAACTGGGTGCGGAATCCCTGCCGAGTGTCGAAGGTATGAGTCAGCTTGGTCACGTAGTACCCCTCACCGTCGAATGCCGCGCCGACGTCCTGCAGCGTCAGCCGGCTGCCGACTACCAGATCCGGCGTGCCGCGGGTGAGCCCGCAGACCGTCACAAAGCGCCTGCCGCGGCGCAGCATCTCCGCCCGCGCCCAGGCCGCCGCCTCCTCCGTGGTCAGGGCGGCCTCGCGTACCCGGTGCGAGACGCTCTCGCCGAGCGCGTCGGCGACGAGGCGGGCGCCGCTGTCACCGCCAGTGATCTCGGCGTCGACGACATCCGGCCCGGCCCGCTCGTCAATGGGCCGCATGTCCTGCGCGTCGTAGCCGGTGATGACGACGGCGCTGCGCTGATGGGCGAGATCCGCGCAGAGCCGGACCGACAGGAGCTGGTTCCCCTGGATCAGGGTCACGGATGTGCCCTCCCGCTGCGGGCGGGTCCGGAAATGCAGCGTCCGTCCGGTGCACCACAGCTCGGCCTGCACCATCCGCGCCCGTTCCCGGAGAAAGGCAAGATCGCTCTGGTTGAACTGCTGGACCACGTCGTAGCGCGGCCCGTCGGCCCCCACGTCCGATTGCAGGCCGTGCTCGTCGGCGATCTCGGCTGCGATGTCCGCATCCGTCGCGTCGCGGTAGGTCCGCATCCGTCGTGTCATCCGCAGTCGCATCAGGGCATCCTCGGCGAGGACGACAGCGAGCGGGGGCTCGCCGTCAGTGAAGACCGCCTCGATCCCAGAGACGGTCCCCTCGAAGACGTCGCGCTGCATCCCGTACGGGCCCAGGGACACCTTGATGGTCTGGCCGAAGTCCAAGGTCCTCCGGTCCAGGTACAGGAAGCCCTCGCGCGGTGACGTCGCACCCGGCCCGGCCGCGATTAGGTGGGCCCGCATGCTCTTCAGGCCCTCGACGCCCTCGCTGATCTCCAGCCGCAGGCAGTCGCGGGCCAGCTCTCCGGCCAGCTCGCCGTCGACGGTGAAGACCGGCGAGGTGGCCGCGTACAGCAGCTCAGTCATCGAAGCCTTCCGCGCAAAGCCGCAGGCGGAGCGATTCTGCCTGAAGCCGCGCCTCGCGCCACTGGTCGACGGCCCGGCCGAAAGGGTCCGGCACCGAGAGGGCCGTCTCGGGGCGGGTGGCCGCCGTCGGGGCGACGCAGGTGTGCAGTTCATCGATATGCACGGTCACGGGATTCCTCCTCCGGGTCTCCAGCGCAGCGTGCTTGGCCGGGCGTCACGGTTGCGTTGCTCACGGTCCGCGTCTGTCCGGCTCGTTGCGCCTGACGGGAGCGTGACCCATGGCAAGGCGCTGGTCTCCCCCATGACGGGTACCTCGGCGGGCCGGGCGCGGGCACTGAGGCTCCGGCGCCCGGCGGCCTCGATGTCGGCGAGCGTGGAGGGGGCGGCCATAGCGCGGAGCGGAACGGACCGGCCGTAGGTCAGCGCCCGGGGATCGGGCGCCGCCGCCCGGGGACGCTCCGGCACCAGTGACGCCCCGCCGCCTGTGGCGGGGCCGGGCGCGGTGCGGCGCGGATCGGGCGCTGGCACCTGCGCCCGTTCGGGTGCCTGTGGCATCCGGTCCAGTGTGGAGAACGCGGCCCGCGCCGAGGTCATCTCGGCTTCGGCCTGCGCCGACTGGATCGCGGCCAGCGCCGTCGCCGCGCCACCGGCCGCCGACAGCGCCAGCCCGGCGGCCAGCCCGCCCCGGGCCAGCTCCTCGATGCCTCCAGCCGGCGTCGCGGCGACCGCCGAGAGGAACCCATCCGCGCTCCCCGGCGCGGGCGTGGGCCCGGCGCTCGGCCCGGTAGTGGTGCCATCGGCGGTCACTGCGTCCGGGGTGATCCCGAGCGCGGCGGCCAGTGGAGCCGCCGCGCTCTGCTGGAGGCCGGCGGCGAAGCCCCGGACCTGGCCCGACGTCACAGGCAGATCGAGGTCCCCGGTCACCGGGATGGCCGTGCCGGCCGGGATGTTCAGCGGGCTGTCCAGCCCGTCCATGAGGGCCCGCCAGGCAGCGGGGTCCCCGCCCACCCGCGCCGCTAGTTGCTGTGCGCTCTCGCCCGCCTGGCTCACCTCGAGCCTGCCATCGGTGCCCAGAGTTCGGCCCCGGGTATTCGTGGCACCGGGCGCGCCGCCGCCGGTTCGGCCGGGCGCCGTGCTCCCGTCGGCGTTCCGGGCCGCAGGACCCTGCTTCTCCAGCCTCGGGTCGTACTCGCGGATCGTCAGGCCGACCTTGGCGCGCAGCGGGACGCCGTTGGCGGCGAAATAGTCCAGTTCCTCGACGAGGTGGGTGACGACGCCGGTGAAGCTGAAGTCCCCCCAGGTAAAAATAATGCCCGGGGGGGCCTCGCCGTTCCCGCCCGCCGGGGGCGCCACGAACTGGCCGACGACGGCCGTACGGTTTTGGACGTTGACGGGTTCGGGTCCTTCCTCGGCCGTGTCGAACTCGAGATCGAGCGTCAGCGTCGCTGCTTCCACGGACGGGAACTGATGTGCCTGCGACTCGGTTGTCACCCCGGCCCGGTCGACATTGACCGCACGGTCGACCTTCAGGGATGTCGGATTGAACTGGACACGAACCGGTTCTCCTTCGATGGGCTGCGGATCCTTGGCCCCTGACACCCGTTTCATCCGCAAGGTCCGGATCGTCGCAGGCTGGAAGTCGACCACGTCAGCCTCCGATCTCGCGGCTCATGCCGGACCTCCGGGCGCGGGGTCCGTGTTGTGCAGCCTTAGGCCCTCGTGCACGATCTGGAGCTCTTCGATCGCGACCTCGCCCGTCTGCGCGTTGAGGGTGGGTCCCACGACTTTGAGCGGCAGGCCGCGCCGGAAGTTCCAGATCGCCATGGGCGAGTTGTCGTACGTGGTGCGGACCACGATGACGCCGTCATAGCGGCGCACCGGGTACCTTCCGGCGACGATGTTCTGGAACCAGTCCCACAGCTCGGTATTCGCGTAACCGTTGGCCGCCGCGGCAAACATGCCGCGCTTGAGCGTGATCGGCTGCAGCTTGGCTCTGCCGATGAACCGGCGCACGGAGTCGTTGCGGCCGCCCTCCAGATGGTCTTTAACGTCGGCCTCCAGCGTCAGCCCGCTGCATTCCTGGAAAGCGCCGCCGGTCAGCGGCTTCGCGCGGGGATTCACGCCGTTCCCGCCGGCCGCGCTCGGCGTCAGCGAGACGGCGAACCGGAAGGCGCGCAGCAGTGCGGGCGTTGTCATGTCAACGGTCTTCCAGCCGGAACTCGCCGCCCGCCTCGAGCGAGAGTTGCAGGATCAGGAACTCCAAAGGCACCGCCGGGGCCACGCCGATCTCGGCGATCAGGCGTCCTTCCGCCAGCGAAGGGGACGGATTGAGCGCCGCGTCGCAATGGACGAAGAAGGCCTCGTCCTCCGAGGCTCCCGCGAATGCGCCCGCCTGGAACCACCGGCGCAGGAACGTCGTCAAGGTCACGACGAGCACGCGCCGTAGCTGCTCGTCGTGGGGCTCGAAGACCACCCATTGCAGCTCGCGTTCTAGCGTGAGGCGCAGCATGACCATCAGGCGGCGGACGCTGAGGAACCGGTAGTCCGGCCCTACGCTCAGCGTCCGGGCGGAGGCAAGCCGGAACCCGCCCCGTTCGGGGGCGAAGACGTTGACGGCCAGTGCGAACAGGGCGTCCCGCTGTGCGGCCGTGGTCGCGTCGCTGGAGGATACCGCGCTGGCGGCAAGCTCGTTCGCCGGTCCCCATGGCAGCCCATGGCGCCGCTCGCGGGCGGCGATGATCCCCGCGGCGAAGGCCGACGGCGGGACCTGGACGAGCGTGTCCGTGTCGTCGTCCGCACGGGCCACGCCGAGCCAGGGGTGGTATGCCGCCGCGTAGGTGCTGTCGAACCTTGCCCGCCATTCCCGCACCCTGCTCGCGGGCAGGCCGGGAGGCACGTCCAAAAGGACGACGAACTGCTGGAACCGCTCCGCCCGGCAGACCAGCATCTGCTGCCGCCGGACGATCTCGTCGAGTTCGGTAGCCCCGTCGAGCAGCACTGCGCCGGGAGTCCCCTGTCGGTAGGTGGTCGGCGGCTCGGGCGGCCGGCAGGGCTCGAAGTCCGCTGATGCCCGCCGCCCGGCCGGCTCGGTGTGCTCTTCCGGTTCTGCCATGCCGTTCCAGGAGAGGTCGGGCACCGCGAGCAGGCCGAGTTCCTCCGGCCGCCCGGCCTGACCGGTCTGACCGGTCTGGGCATCGGCATGGTGAAGGAGCGTATCCACGCCGCGGTGCGGCCGGGCGTCCAGCGGGTCGCCGTCCTGGCCGTCGGGGTCGAAGAAGCGCTCAACGGTGATCTGTCCGTAGCGGTCCGCGCCAGGGTGCACCGGGGTGGAGGAGGCCGTCTCCAGCAGTGCGCTCGCCGGCGCGATCCGCTGCGTGGTCCAGGGCCCGTCCGCGCGGACCCACCTGGCCTCCTGGCCGAGCACGCCGGCCAGCCACCGGGGATGGCTGGGATCCAGGCCCACCTGCGTGAACTCCTCGGAGCGTGAGAAGGTCGGGTCCCCGTCCGTCACGGTCAGGTGGCCGGTGATCACGGTGACCGTCAGGGCGGAAGGCGCCGGCCGTGCTCCGGTGCCGGCCGTCGGCTCCGGCAGGGGCTCATCCAGGATCGCGATGCGGCGCCTGCCGGGACCGACTGCGCGGTCCACCACGCTCGTGACCCATCGCAAGATCCCGGCGCCGCGTAGCCCCGTCCCGCGCAAGCGCAGCAGGGAGCCCGCGGGAAGCGCGATGGCTTCCGGCAGCATGAGCTCGGACAGCGCGCCCAGGGTGACGGTGAACTGGGAGGTGAAGTCGTAGCTCAGCGTCAGCCGCAGTAGGTCGCCCCACGAGCCCTCGTCCCGGGCGGTCAGCTCGACGGGCCCGGCGGCGGTGCTGACGGCGTCCGGGTCGAGCCGGTGCCTGGAATGGGCCTGCGGATCGGGTGGCCCGGCGACTCGGACGACGTGAGCGCACTGGCCGCCCTGGTCGAAGAACGCCCCGACGGCGTAGGCCAGATGGCCGGGGCACGGCGGGTGGAAGCCGCCGAAATCGCGGACGTACTCACTCCAGCTGGTGACCGTCACGGGCTGATCGACCGGCCCGCGCGGCGCGATGCCGGCGAATCCGGCGGTGTCCAGCCGGACGCTCACGATGTCCGGGGCGGGCTGCTCGGCGGGTGCCGGGTAGATTCCCGGGGCCCCGAGCTGGAGGCCGGCGGTCACAGCGACTGGAACTCGATCTGCTCGGCCACCAGGTGCAGCTCCTCCATGGCGACGTCGGTGCCGCCCTTGCCCGCGAGCGTCGGCCCGACCCACTTCTTCGGTTGGGCCGCGAGCAGGGTCCACGAGCACACCTGGGTCCCCTGCTCGTCATGGAGCGTGATGACTATGGTCCGCGGCTGGAACCGGCCCTCCCTCGTGTCCTTCAGCCAGGTGAAGAGCCGCAGGTCGCCGATCACGCCCCGCTTGAGCGTCACGTCGTCCACGGTGTTGGTGTTGGGGATCTTGCGCGGGTGGTTGTCCGACTCGTTGCCGTTGCGGTACTCGGCGTACTTGACGTCGTTGGCCAGCCCGGACACGTCGGAGAAACCGCCCGCGAAGCCGTCCTCGCTCAGATCACCGAGCTTCACCGTGAATTTGAAGGCGCTGTACGGGTTGTTCCTGAATGCCATGGTTCATCCCTTGCTGCTGTCCTGGTCGCCGTTCAGCCGTGGTCTTCTGCGCCGGTCAGTTGCGCTCGGCATCCGCGGTCCACTGCCCGATCCGGAAGATGACGAACTCGGCGGGATAGGTCGGGGCGACGCCGATGAGGCAGATCAGCCGGCCGTTGTCGAGGTCGTTCTGGCTCATCGTGGTGCGGTCGCAGCGCACGAAAAAGGCTTCCTCCGCCCGGGTCCCCATCAGCGCTCCGCTCCGCCACACCACGCGCAGGAAATCCTCGATGGTCTGCCGGATCGAGGCCCAGAGGCGTTCGTTGTTGGGCTCGAACACGGCCCACTGCGTCGCCTTGTCTATCGAGTGCTCGAGGTAGATGAAAAGCCGGCGGACATTGACATATTTCCATTCCGGATCCGAGCTCATGGTCCGGGCGCCCCAGACCCGGTTGGCGCGTCCCTCGAAGAAGCGGAGGGCGTTGATTCCTTCCGGGTTCAGCACGGCCTGGCGGTCGAAGGTGACGTTGGCCTGGAACCGGGTCAGGCCGAGCAGCACCTCGTTCGCGGGCGCCTTGTGCACGCCGCGCTCGATGTCACTGCGCGCGTAGATCCCGGCGACGAAACCGGACGGTGGCAGCGGGATGCGGGGCGGCGGCGTCCCGGGATCGGGCCGGGCATTTGGATCCAGGATCTCCAGCCAGGGGTAGTACAGCGCCGCGTACGTCGAGTCGAATTGCGAGCGGAACTGGCGGATCCCGGAGATGGACTGGTCGGGGGGCGGGTCGACGATCGCCATCCGGTACCGCAGCCGCTCACAGTGCCCGATCAGCGCGTCCACCGCGGTCCTGGCGACGTCACCCTCGAGGCTCCCCGCGTCCGGCATGATGACGATCGCGATGTCATCGATCGTGGCCAGCGCGTTGAGGCCGGTGGCTGGATGGCCGGCGTCGTCCGGGTTGGCCTCCTCCCCCTCGAAATCGCGCGGTGCTGCCTCACCGGTGCCGTTGCTGCCCCCGGTCAGGTAGCCCTGGCTCTCGGGAGCAAGCAAGGCGGCGAGCAGGCCGGCTGCAGGCGGATCGGCCCCGGTGATCCGGAGCCAGGCGAGACTGAGTTCGTCCACCGGGTGCACCTGCTGGAGGATGCGCAGGACCGACCGGGGGTGCCGGGGGTCGATGGCGAGCCCGGTATAGACATCATTGCGGCTGGCGCCCATGGCGAACGTGACGGTCAGCTGGATGTGGAACCCCTGGCTGTCCGGCACCGCCTCCAGCTGTCCGTTCTGGCCCTCCAACTTGAGGGTCCCGTCCTGCGGATCGAGCACGATGACGCGGAGATTCGCGGTTTGCGGGGGCGTATTATCCGGGGGCGCCTGCGCGGCCAGCTCGACAAGGGAGCCTGGCTGGACGCCGGTGAGAGCCGGCACGGGCTGGTTGGTCTGCGGGTCGGGCCGGCTGACGATGACATTCTTGCTGCGCACGAACGCCACCTGGACCTGGATCTCCCGTCCGGCCTCGCCCGGCCAGCGGGCCCGCCACTGGGCTACCGGGGGGGTTGCCGTGCCGACGTCCCGGCGGGCGAAGCAGCCGTCCAGCTGGTCGGGGTCGATCTCGCCGTCGTCGGTCCGCGCCCACGGGAACACCCGGGAGACGTAGAGCCGGCGCCCGCCGTTGGAGAAGAATGCGCGCGCCGAGAGCGCGGCGTAGTTGGGGGTTCCCGGGGTGATGTCGCCCATGCCGGCGAACGCGCGGTCGAACTCGCTGAACGACGTCACCAGCGGCGGCTCGACCAGCATCGGCGGCAGAGATGTAGGCTGCCCGCCTGGCTGCGCGGCTGGGAATCTCACAGCGGGGTACGGCACCGGCCCGTAGTGCGTCAGCCCAGCCATCCCGACGGTGCTCGTCGGGACGCCCTCGATCGACCTGGCGCGGAAGCTGGTCTCCTCGACATACACGCCGGGGGTCAGGTATTCAGGCACGCTCGGCCTCCTGATGAGTTATGGGATGAATGGGTACGGCACGCCGGGTGCGTACAGCGACCCGATCGGGATGCGAAGCTGAGGGCGCCCGGACGACAGGCGGTAACCCGGCGGCGGCTGCTGGCCGCGCAGCCGCGGGTTGTCGAGATCCGCGGCGGTCGGGGGGTTGGCCGACCGGGGGAACACCTCAATGGGCAGGTCGGCGAGTGGGTCCCGCGGGTCGGGTTCTGGCTGCGGGACCCTCGCCCGGATCCGCAGCGTGACATCGATGCTGTCCCGGGGCGGCGGGATCGTCCCGCGGCCGGAGATGAGCAGGAGGAACTCGCCGCGCTCGTCGCCATGCGCGCGGCCAACCACCATCTGCGACTGAGTTTCGACGGCGGTGACGCGTGCCCAGCGCAGCGGCGCGGTGCCGAGAACCAGCCGGGCGCGGATTGCGGTGACTCCCGAAACCGGATAGGCCATGCCGGGTGACAGCCAGGGCCGCAGGACGCGGCTCAGGACGCGGACGTACGGCCCGGGCGGGTCCTGCTCGCTCGCTCCGACCTCCGCCATGGTCCATGGCGGGACCTGGAGACGGCGCGGCACGCAGCGGCGGTCATGGTCGAACAGGCGCACCGTCACCTGCGACCCGATCGGGCCGTCGTGCAGCAGGCGGAACCGGCCCCCCAGGCCGTCGATCAGCCTCGGGCCGACCCGGGGCGGGGCCGTAGGCCAGGTCCTCATCCGGCCCGGTCGCTGTTCCCAGAGGTCGGCTGGCAGCTCGCGCTCGGCCACGAGGGGGTACTGGGCCCGGGCCGCCGTGGCGGCGTCGATCGCCTCGACGCCGAGCGCGAGCCGGTGCAGGACCGTGACCGGCACGCCGGTGCCGGTGACCGTGATCACGGCCCGCCGCCCTGGGGCTGGACGAACCCTGCGCCGACCGTCGCCACCGGTTCTGCGGGCGGCTCAGCGCCGCCCTCGACGACGACGACCCGGGCCACATACGGGAGGCAGAGCCGGTAGTCGGTCGTCAGCGCCTGGAACGCCTCGGACATGGAGTCGAGCGCGAGGTCGTCAGTGACGATCTGAATGCACTCGCCGGGCCCCCAGTCGGTCAGCGGGTCAAGCAGGTCGCCGGTGAGAATGCTCTGGGCCTCCAGGATGCGCGCCGTCAGGCCCAGCCACTCCATCTCCCGCTGCACGCTGCCGTCCCAGGCCGAGACCAGGAAGTGCAGACGCAACGGCAGGCGGGGGATGTTATCGCTGGCGGTGACCGCCGCCCAGGGTGATCGGCTCTCGTGATCGACCGATATCCGGTAGCAGTAGAGCGACACCGCTGGCCGGATGATCGTCGCCCCGGGTGCGTTGCGCCGGTCGAAGTCCTCCGTACGCACCAGCATGGCCGTTGGCCGCTGCACATCCGCGGGCAGCGGTTCGTCAGCGAACCTCCGGTTCAAGAGGGCCTCGATGCTACGCCCGACCGCGGCCAGGGCACGGAAACCTGCCATGGCGCCCATCCTTGAGTTGCTCCGTCACCGCAGCGTCGCGCCTCATCCCTCGCCTTGCCCGCGAAGCCCGCCGCCATGCAACGCTGCGGTGACAGCACGGGCGCAGACTCCTCGTCAATCGCCGACCGAGGAGGACGGGATGACAGAACTCACCTATCCGAGCCCGGGGCAGGGCCCGGATAAGCCGAAGGGTGATGACTGCGGCTGCGACCCACGCGCTCTCGACAACCTGAAATGCGAGACAAAGGGCCTGCAGGCGCAATCGGCGTATCTGCAGCAGTTCGCCGGCCCATCGGACGCACGACGGGACAAGTTCGACAAGGTGCGGCAGCTCTACATCGACGCCCGGGCCAAGGCCGCGCCCGATGTCAAGGACATCCGCGGCCAGGCCCAGCACATCAAGAGCCAATTGGAGTGCCTGATCCCGGACGATGACGGGCGGCGCAAGAAGTGCCTCCAGGATGCCCTCAAGGACGTCCTCGCGGAGCTGGCGAAGTGCGGTGTCGGCACAGGCTGCTGCGTCAAGGAGGAGGACTGCGACGTCTCGGTCCCCGATGGCGAGGAAGGCGGCGGCGGCAGCCAGGACGCGGGCTACCTGCGCAAGCGGCTCGCGGAGATCGAGGCCGTAACCGTGGCGGCCGAGGACTGCTTCGACCGGCTGGTCGACGAGCCGGCGCAGATTCCTGTCCGCGTCCAGGAGCTCAAGACCCGGGTGGCCGCCCTGGCCACCGACGTGGCCGGCGATGTCACCAAGCTCGACCTGGACCGGGCATACGCCCGATATCTCGTGGCGTGGCACGACCTGGACGACATCTGGCTTGGCTTCGCCGACACGAACGCGTTCTACGACTGCGTGTGCACGGCCCTGTCGTGCGCGCTTCGCGGCCGTCAGGCGCTGGGCGTGCTCACCCATCACATCGCCGTCGAGGACTGCAAGAAGCAGGCCAAGGAGGACGCTTGCGACCTGCTGAAGGTCAAGGAGAACGTCGTCAACGAGGTGGTGGCCATCTGCCACCGTAGATGCACGCCCAAGACCGAAGGCGAGCCCGGCGGAGCGGACCAGACCGGCGGAGGCTGCGCCGCCTGACCAGGCACGATGACACAGGCCAGCCAGCGTCATCGCCAACCATAGCCTGGCTAACGGTAGGTTGTTGACCCCGGAACGGGTCCGCGGTATACCAGGGAGTAGGGCATGACTTGGGCGTGCGTGATGACGCGACGCCTGCCGCGTCCTGCGGCGCCGGGCACGCTGGAGGACTACGCGGCCCGGTTTTGATGACCTGTCCGGTTCTTTAGCGCCGCCACCACTAGGCCCTGGTCGACAGCGCGTTCTCATTTGCTGGGACACCTGGTTCGCTGACCACCCGCCCCGGCACCATAGTGCGGCACCGCGGCCGGAAGCCGGCCGCGGAGAGGGGGCCGGCCGCCACCGCAACGCCGTCGGCGCCGTCCTGGCCGCGGGCGCTGCGCGCGATACGCTCCTGGCTTTCCCCTGGATCGCGCTGCAGCGCTGGTGGTCGGCATGGTCGATGGCGCCCCGCCCCCGCCGCTGAAAGCCCTGATGACATCCCTGCAGGCAGGCCACGGCCTGTACCTCTACACCCCGAATTAACAAACGACCGTTAGTGCTGGATGGCGTTTCTGACGATCATGCCCAGAACAAGAACAAGAACTGAAAGTCAGGGAAATGGGCGGTGCCTGCGTGTTCGAAGATACTGTCGCCTTCGCCGGGATCCAATTGCAATCGTGTTGGCAGCCAAGTCGTTCGCGGCGAGGCCGCTGGGCCGATGGGGAAGGATGGCGGTCTTGCATGCCTTGTATCTAGCCGGGCGCGGCAGGCTGCCCCGAGCAACGAGCCTTCCACGATGCCGTGACAGGCGCTTGCCAGGCTAGCGGCGTGAGCAGCGAGCCTTCGCGGACGGGTGTCTGCGTAATCCGGATAACTGCCCAGGGCGGCAGGATGTTCATCACCCTGCGTGAGAATGCCGACGTCGAGCGGTTCCCGGCGGACCGGACGTACAAGATGACCGATGTCAGCGAAGCCGTCCGGGCGGTTCACGAGTTCCTCACCTCGTTCGTCGCGGGCTCGCGGGACGGCTAGGCACCCGCCACCCACGGCCGGCCCCGGATGAGCCTGCACAAACAGGTGACAGTGCGGTGACGCCCCTATCGCTACCTTTGCGGGATCTTGTATAGGGGGTGACCACCGTTGCTGACGGACTTTGTGCATATGCTCATTGGCCGGGAATTGAGGGACACAACACCCGTCGTTCACTTGTTCGGCGGACCGTTTGTCTCTTATGGCCGACGGCGGGTAGATATCCCGGAAGGCAGCAAGCGTCTGCTTGTCTTCGTGGCATTGCACCGGGGCCGGGTCGAGCGCCGTTACGTCGCTGGCAGTCTGTGGCCAGTCGGGGACGACGTCCGGGCCGCGGGTAACTTGCGTTCCGCGCTGTGGCGCCTCAACGGCGCTGGTATCCGGGTCCTGCAAGCCGACAAGCACGGCCTTGCGCTGCACGAGGGCGTGCTGGTTGACCTGCACACCGTCGGCGCATGGGCGGCCCGGCTCATCAAGGGCTCAGCCTTGCACGAGGACCTGGCGATCATGCCGTGGGGGATGGATGCGATCGATCTCCTGCCCGGATGGTACGACGACTGGGTTCTGCTGGAGCGCGAGCGCGTCCGGCAGCGGCTGCTCCATGCGCTGGAGGCGCTCAGCTGTCAGCTGGCCCGGGCGGGCCGCTGCGCCGAGGCGGTGGAGGCGGCGATGATGGCCGTCACGGCCGAACCTTTGCGGGAGAGCGCCCAGCGCGTGTTGATCCAGGCGCATCTGGCGGAGGGCAACTGGGTCGAAGGCCGCCGTGCTTTCGAAGCCTACCGGGACGTCCTCGACCGTGAGCTGGGTGTTCAACCGGACCCGGAACTCGCGGCGCTGCTCCGTCAGCCCGTCCAGCCCCGGCGCGCCGCCGCTACGGTGCCCGTGCGCCGCCTTGCCCAGGCAGCTACCTGAACAAATCGGCCGACCGACGCTACAGGCCCGTCTAGCACGGTTGCGTGATCACGATCTCCGGCTGGAGTACCCGTCGGCGATGAGATCACGCAAGTGGTCCGACGGGCGGACACCCAGCTCGTTGTGCAGTGTCCGCCTGCAGCGCTCAAATTGCCGCCGAGCTTCGCAGACGTTGCCCTCTGCGAGGTGCACCCGAATGACAAGGCGGTGAGCGCTCTCGCGCAACTGCTCCATTTGCAGGGCACGTGTTGCAAACTCTAGAGCAGCGGCGAGACGGCCCAAACCGATCAGCTGGTCAGCGACTATTTCCAGTGCGTGCAGCTGGAGCTGTCGAGCTCGTTCCCGCTCCAGCAGGACCCAGTCCTCGTACCAGCCGGGCAGCAGATCACCGCATTGCCGCAGCGCTGAGAGATCCAAAGCGGCGACAGTGCTCGGCTGATCAATGACCTGCAGGGCAAGCGCCGTCCAATTCCTGACGTCTACGTCGATGTTCTCAGCCAAAGCCAGCTGGCCGTTGGTAGCCATCAGCACACCTCGACCGGGCCCGCGCAACCGCCACAGCGTTGTTCGTAGCCGCGCACTGGCGTGTTCGTCCGAGATGTCCGGCCACAATGCACAGCGCACCTCGTCCCGTCTGACGGTCCTGCGCAGCGTGACAAACGCGATGAGCCGCTGGGCCTGTGGCGGCAGAGTCACGTGCTGATCGTCCTCGTGTAGGACAAACCCATCGAAGAGAAAGAGCCTCATGTAGCTCTTGAAAAATGGGGGGCGAATCACGTTTCGCGTGGCGCGGGTCGAGCAAGCTGCCATATGGCCGCCCCGTTCTTCAGGGCCAGACTCCTTTTGCCCTGCGTCGTCAGGCGCGTCGCTGCTCCCATCCCGGTTCGGGAGCATGTTCACCTGACAGGATCTAACACAGACCACCCGGCGTGCTTCGGGGATCTCCCCACATAATGTCGATGGACTTACCGGTTTCGGCGTAGTCAGATCTCCTTTCCATGTACACCGGGCTTGGGCACGAGATCTATTGCTGTGAGCAACCGCCCGGGTTTGGTCTGCTGCCCAGTTAGGAAATGCCATCGTCCCGGACAGTCGCTGCCGTTCCAGGATGTTGACGAATTCGCCGCGGCGGAAGGCGCCCACTGGCCGCTGAGCTGCCCGGGTCGGGGCGGGCCCATCCGGCCTGGGCACGGCGAAGGTGGACCAGCGGACGGCCGACACGGCGGGCAGCATCGTGAGGGTGGCGAGGTTGACGAAGGTCCCCGCGCGCTCTTCGATCAGCCATTCCGCTCGTCGGTGAGCAGGCGTGGATGTCACGCGCGCCGGCCGCCACGGCGGCGACCCTCCCGTCGGGGCGCTAGGCCGTAAGAGAGACCGACAGCGCCCGCCGCCCTCTGGCCGAGTCTTCCTCGACTTTGAGCTCAGATTTGAGGCTGCTGTCGGCAGTCGTCGTCATGGCCAGCCACGAGTCGGCGAACTGCGACCGGCGCGGGCCGGAACTTGACGGTGACGTCATCCTTGCCCTTGGTCTTCTCGCGTGCCCGCACGATCTGGTACTGGTCCAGCAGGCGCGTAGCCGAGCAGAGCCCGCTGGTGACGTCCTCGACGAAATAGATCTTCCACAGCGCCCCGTCCGCCAGGTCGAGGGCCTGCACCGCTGCGGCCGTCTGGTCCCTGTCGAGGCTGACCTTCAATCCCAGGCCGTCGATTCTCATCACTTCCTCCTTGGTCGGCTCACGGCGGGGGCGAACCATGACTGGACCGCCTTGGTGAGGCATTGAACTGGATGGCATTGCGGAGGCAGGACTCCGGAACAGTTTCGTCCTGGACTCATCGACGGCGTGGTAGCTCCCTCACAGGCTGGTGGACGCAGCACGCAGTGCTTGCGCATATTCAACGCTCCCCACGTCGACCCTCCTCCCTTCGGGTGATCAGCGAGCCCGCGAGTATCCAGCCAATCGGCCGGCGATGACGTGGTCGTCGGGGCAGGGCGGGAGCGCTTCGGGAAATCCCCAAATCGGGGCGTCCTATGCCGACCTGAGGGTGGCGAGGTACTGGAGCACGTGCCGGGTTTTTGTCTGCTGGAAGGCGTAGGGGTCGAGTCCCCTGAGGCGGATCGAGGCCAGGAACGCCGGCTGGATCAGCGCCGCGTCCTCGGGTTCAGCCGTAATGGACAGTTCCAGGAAGTCAAGTCGTGGTGGGTTGCCGGGGGTGAGTACGGTCCATCGTTCGGCGGTAATGTCATATCGCGGCACGCGTAGCCGCCACTGCTGAGCTGTGACCGGTCCGAGAAGGTACAAATCGTCCAGGTCGACATGGGCGGTCGTGCACTCGGCCACGTACCGGCGCTGGCGGGTCGAGAACAGCCGGCCCGGGTAGTGCGGCGTGGAATGGAGAGCCTGGCGCAGGTGATCACCGGGGACGCTGCACACCAGCGAGGCGGCCATGAGGCGGCGGTCATGGGCCCACTCGCCCTTGATCCGCAGCTGATGATGGGCGCTGAGGCGGAAGGCGCTCCACAGGCCGCTGAGCTGCCCGGGCCGGCACGGCCTCAGCTTCACGGTGACATCGCCGGGCCCTGCGGGGTAGTGCCGGACGCGCAAGATGACAGCGCCATCGAGCAGGGGCAGCAGGCCCAGCTGGGAGGGCTGTTCGCAGAAGTACAGCTTATGGCTGCGCGCCGCGGACCCGGACAGGCGGTAGGCCGCCAGGGCGGCGCGCACCTCGTCGGCGGCGATGGTGGCCTTGATCTTGATGGTTCCGGGCTTGTCAGCGCCCATCACCATCATGATCATCCCTTCTTGGCTAGCCGCGGGTCGCGAGCCAGCAGCCATGTTGGCTCCTGATGACCTTCAAGGTCACCCCGGGACGATGACATCATCGGCTGATTCCGCGTCGCTTCGGGTAGATCCCTCGTGGGAATCTGCCGCGGTTGAGGGCTTCCCTCCTGGGGCAGATCCGGACGGCTACCGCGCCCAATTCGCCGCCACACGGCGCCTGCGCACCTTCCCGGAGCGCCTCCTGTTCCGGGAAGGAGACCGGCCCCATCATGTGCCGGGGAGCTCGTGAATATGTGGTACTGGGGCGTATCCGAGGCGGGGTGGCTCAAACCCCTTCTCGACCTTCTCCACACCGTCTTCACGTGGACTGCGCCGCGCCTGCACCTGTGCCTGTTTAGCGTTGTGGCGGGATGACCTAATGGGGGTAGAACCATGAGGCCTGTTCACCACCGGGAACTTCAGGTCTGCCGGGAGTGCCGGGCTCCCCGGGCACTCGTGGTTCCGTGATGGCGAGCGCTTAGACCAGCACGTCGACGCGACGTTGGGTCTCGCGAGCCCCGGTCGCGCAAGGCCTTCCGCAAACGGGCCCATCCCTGGCCAGGAGGGGTGTGGGACATGAGTTCGATGATCACAAGCGCAGGGCCGGGAGTCAGTCTGGCGCGGCGGCTCGACGGGCGGCTGGTGGGCCGGGCGCGGGAGCGGCGTCTGCTCGGCGGGCTGGTCGAGTCGGTAGAAGGCGGCGGGGCGGCCGTCGTCATCACGGGTGAGGCCGGGGTCGGCAAGACGGCGCTTTTAACGCATGTCGCCGACGTGGCCTCGGAGCGGGGCCTGCGTGTCCTTAAGGGGCGCGGGGAGGAATCCGAGGCTGTCCTGGCGTTTGCCACCCTCGCGGACCTGCTGCGTTCATCGCGGGAGAAGTTCGCGGGACTGCCGCGGGCCCAGTGTCAGGCCCTGGAGGTGTGCCTGGCTCTTTCAACCGGGCCTGTGGCTGGCCCGCTGGCGGCGTGCGCGGGGGCGCTTGGGGTACTGGCGAGCGTCGCGGACGAGCAGCCCCTGGTGGTTCTGGTTGACGACTTCCAGTGGGTCGATCCGGAGTCGCGGCAGGTCCTGCTGTTTGCCGCGCGGCGCCTGGCGGCTGAGCGCATTGTGATGTTTCTTGCCGTCCGCGACGAGCCCGGCGCCCGGCCCTCCGAGCGCGGTCTGCCGGTTCTGCGGATCGGCGGCTTGCCGGTGGCCGAGTGCGCCGAGCTCGCCCGGGAACTGGGGGCCGATATCAGCGGGCCGGCGCTGCGGTCCCTGGCCGAGCTGACCGGTGGCAACCCGCTCGCGGTAATGGAAAACCTGGCCGCAGCTGCCGACGGTGTGGGCGGCTTCGAGCCTGGGCGGCTGATGCTCGGCGCGACGCTGGAGAACGCTTGGGGCCGCGTGTTCGAGGAGTTGCCAGAAGACACCCGGCACGCGCTGTTCGTCGTCGCCACCGATGCCGTCAGCGGCGGGCGTCACGTCGATACGGCGCTTAACACGCTGCGGCTGTCGCTGGCGTCGCTGGCCCCCGCGGAGCGCCGCGGGCTGGTGCGCACCATGGACGGCCAGATCCAGCTCCGGCATCCGCTGATGCGGCCGGTGGTGGTAGGCAGGACACCGCTGTGGGCCAGAGCCGCGGCGTGCCGGGCCCTGGCCGGAGCTGCCGGGGGGCATCTGCGGGCCTGGTTCCTGGCGGCGGCGGCCACGGGTCCCCATGATGCCGCAGCCGAGGCTCTGGCGGCTGCGGCCATCGACGCGCGGCAGCGCCACGGGTACGGCGCGTCTGCCAGGACCTGGCGGCGGGCGGCGGAGCTGACGGCCGATCACGGCATGCGCGCCAGGCGCCTGCTGCGCGCCGCGACCGACGGATATCTGGCGGGGGACTGGGGGGCGGCGGTGGCCTGGTGCCAGGAGGCGCT
>Ga0070714_100000277_pt1 | contig 39221 bp, 44 predicted proteins | sample LARL83metaG_FD_65450 | JGI IMG/M metagenome (GOLD analysis project Ga0070714, IMG submission 65450) | Corn, switchgrass and miscanthus rhizosphere microbial communities from Kellogg Biological Station, Michigan, USA - LAR L8-3 metaG | ecosystem: Host-associated > Plants > Roots > Rhizosphere ... | reverse complement strand
AGCCACACTTTGGAAGAAGTAGGCCAAGAGTTCAGTGTTACCCGCGAGCGTATCCGTCAGATCGAAGCCAAGGCGCTAGCCAAGCTACGCAAACACAAAGACACCCGAAGACTGCACGAATATCTGCAATAAGATGAACATAATCGGCGTAAGTGGTACCAATGGGGCGGGGAAAGACTCAGTCTGTGAGTTTTTGGCGAACCAACATAATTGGTTTTTCGTCTCTGTTTCACAGCTATTGCGTGACGAATTAAAGAGACAAGGTGTGCCTACTGATCGTAAGAACACCAGTGCTCTTAGTGCGCAGTGGCGCAAGCAATACGGGCTGGGTGTTCTAGTTGATAAGGCCGTTGAAGCCTATGCCTCGCAAAAAAAAGACTATGCCGGACTGGTCATTTCTAGTCTTCGCAATCCAGGTGAAGCCGATGAGGTCCATAGACTCGGTGGAAAGGTTGTCTGGGTGGATGCCGAGCCTAAAATGCGGTATCAACGAATAACCAGCCGCAACCGCGGCACAGAAGATAATAAGAGCTTTGAGGAATTTCTAACGGAAGAACAAGCAGAGATGAACCATAGTGGTCATCAGGCAACGCTGAGTATGCAAGGGGTCAAAGACAAGTCCGATATATTTATTGATAATAATAGCAACGACCTAAAAAGCTTTTACTCGGAACTTGCCGATACCCTCAAAATCTAGCCGGAGGACCGTATGACTTCAGAAGCTTTTGCGGAAGGGGATATTCAGCAGCTGTTCAATCCCGACTATGTAACCGAACTTGGTGTAAAAGAAATCGAAATTGACGACGAGTGGGTACTGGTGCACGAGACCAGCAACCTGCGTTTTTTGTTTGATGCGTATTTTCATCAACAGGAGCAAAAAGAGCCGGCCAACTTTTTAGAGAAAGTTACTTTTACGAAGTTAGACGATCCAGAAATCGTTTTTATCTTAGATGGTTTCTGTCATTTTTACCCACAACAGGCTGAGCTACTTAAAACCCAGACCCTTCTGCACGATTTAGAATACGAAAGACGGGCGGAATTAAGAGAGCGAATTGAGGAAGAAATTTCACTGTCACCCCGCCTTTTAGCGCCGCGCCCTTCCGAGATTGAGGAAGCCAGGCGTGATCTAATTTATTCCCAAACACTGGATGCGATAGGTGATATACTCTCCCGCTACGGGATTGACTACGATTTGAACAAACTCTGCCAGTAAAGCATTAGCAATCGTGGTTTTAACAGATGCGGAGTATACTTATTAGCAATGGCAAAAGAGGTCAAGAAACTAGCCGTAATTGACGGCAAAAGTGTTTTTTATAGAGGCTATTATGCTATGCCCAATTTGGCTACCAAAGAGGGAATCCCCACCGGCGGTGTTTTCGGTTTCGCCTCTATGGCTTTAGAGCTTTTAAAGAAACTCAAACCCGATTATGTGGCCGTAGCCTGGGATAAGCCCAAGACCAACATTAGACGCAGGCTGGAGCTTTATCCGGAGTACAAAGCCGGCCGTAAACCGGCGCCGCCGGACTTTTATACTCAAATACCAATCTTGCACGACCTGCTGGAAGCCTTCGGCTGGCCACTTTACGAACTGGACGATTACGAAGCCGACGACATTATGGGCACGCTGGCCGTAAAAGCCGAGAAAGAAGGCATTGAAACACTGCTGATTACCAGCGATTTGGATATGCTGCAGCTCGTCAATCACCGGGTGAAGGTTTACGCCCTGAAGCGCGGTTTTTCAAACATCGAGGAATTCCATCCGGAAAGTTTTGAGCAGAAATATGGCATCAAAGCCACACAGTTCCTGGACCTTAAAAGCTTGAAGGGTGATAGTTCAGATAATATCCCCGGCGTACCTGGGGTAGGCGAGAAAACGGCCATCCAACTTCTACAGCAATATGAAACCTTGGACGGAGTTTATGAACACCTGGATGACATAAAAGAAACCCTGCGCAAAAAATTGGAAGCCGGCAAAAAATCGGCTTATCTAAGTAAGCAGATCGGCGCCATTTGGTGTGACGCTCCGCTAGATTTGGACTTACCAGCAATGGATGGAACAAAAATTGATACGGCCCACCTAAAAGGCTTGCTGCAACAGTTAGAATTCAGAAGCCTGTTACGTAATTTGCCGGCCAATATGCAGGCCGAAGTCCCCGAAGAACACCGCGTCCAAGGTGTTACCTTAAACCTACCGGAAAATGTACTCATAGATTCTAATGCCAAGCTGGCCACTATCAAACTACCCAAGGATCAGCCTATTTTTGTGCACTCCCGGGCAGCTGGGCGGCACGGAGCCGACCCGCTAGTTCTAATAATTGGCTCAAAACAGAATTGCTACACTTTGGACCTTGCCAAACTGGATAAAAAGCAGCTGCAAAAAGCTCTAAAACCGTTCCTGGAAACGTCGGCCACCAATAAGGTGGGCTACGATATCAAATCGGATATTAAGCTGCTGGAGGGCTTAGGCATAGAGATGAACACCATCGGTCACGACGTCTTAGTAGGCGCCTTTTTGATCAATGCCTTGGTGCGTGCCCAGACTCTGACAGAGCTAGCCATAACTCAGCTTGGTTACGAGGGAACACCTTTCGAGAACCTACCTACCGAGGATTTTATCGCCCGCGCCCCAGAGTTCATAGCCGTTATCCGGGAACTTTATGAGGGCCAATGCCACGCCTTGGTCGAGGTGCCTACCATAGAAAAACTGGCGCGCGACATCGAATGGCCCATCATTCCGGTGCTAGCCGATATGGAAATGGCCGGTGTGAAGTTGGATACCGGCTACCTGAACAAATTCTCTAAAGAGCTGGAGGATTCCATAAGCGACATCGAGCAAAAAATTTATGGACACGCCGGCATTGAGTTCAATATAGGTTCGCCAGGCCAGTTAGCAGACGTACTATTTGAAAAAATAGGCCTGCCAACAGGGGGGATCAAGAAAGGCAAGACCGGCTACTCAACCGCCGCCTCAGAGCTGGACAAGCTGCGCGGCACTCATCCTGTCATAGATCTGATTACTCAGTACCGCGAAGCCGCCAAGCTAAAGAACACATATGTTGATGCGCTGCCCAAACTGGTAGATGAAAATTCGCGCGTGCACACAACTTTTAATCTTACGATTGCACAGACTGGCCGGCTAAGTTCAACCGATCCTAATTTACAGAACATTCCAGTGCGCACCGAACTGGGCCGCAAGATTCGCCAGGCTTTCATTGCCGATAAAGGCAACACGCTCGTCAGTGCCGACTACAGCCAGTTCGAACTTAGACTGGCCGCGGCTTTAGCCGAAGAGCAGGGAATGATAGACGCCTTCAATGCCGACGAGGATATCCATATCCAGACGGCCGCTCTGGTATACGGCATTAAACCTGAGGAGGTGACTAAAGAGCAACGCTACAGCGCCAAAGCCGTGAATTTCGGTATTATGTACGGCCAAGGTCCACATGGTCTTAGTGCTGGGACTGGTATGCCCTACGGAGAAGCTCGGGATTTCATAAAACGCTACTTTGAAATCCGTCCGAACCTGAAAGAGTTGATTCAAAAACTGCGTAAACAGGCAGAAGACGACGGTTACGTAGAAACTTTGCTGGGTCGCCGCCGCCCCACGCCGGATGCGCATTCACCAAATTTCGTAGTCCGCGAAGCTGCCTACCGGGCGGCCGTAAATATGCCGCTGCAAGGTACGGCTGCGGACATTATGAAGCTGGCTATGATAGAAGTTGCCAAAAAATTGCCAGGCGGAGCCCATATGCTGCTGCAGATCCACGACAGCATACTGGTAGAGTGCCCAGATAAAGACGCCGCCAAAGTCGGCAAAATTCTGAAAGAAACAATGGAAAATGTCTATAAACTGCCAGTAAAACTTAAAGCCGACATAAGCATCGGAAAGAATTGGGGTGAACTATAAATGAAAATTTATAACAAATTGGTGCGGGATAAGATTCTAGAAATTATAGAGGCAGACGGCAAAGCTTACAAAAGCCGGATTCTAACGGATAAGGAATATGCCGAAGCGTTGGCCCAGAAATTTGCCGAAGAAGCCAAAGAACTGCTAGAAGCAGGCGAAGAAGATGACGTGCTGGGCGAGCTATCAGACATCGTGGAGCTGGTGCACGCCAAGCTGAAGTTGGTGAATAAAAGTTGGGAAGATATGGAAGCTATTCGAATTAAGAAGCTAGATGGCCGCGGCGGCTTTGATAAAAAAATCTTCCTGGAAAGCGTAGAAGAATGACCGACCTTCGGCAGCAAACAGTAGATACCTACAATAATTCCGCCAAAGAGCTTGCGGAATATTTTAAGGGCATCGGACCAAGGATTGAAGATATCGAGCTCGCTTTCGAGGTGGCAGGAAATCCGCCTAATGCTAAAGTTGTAGAAATTGGTTGCGGTGATGGCCGGGACGGTAAAGAGATATTAAAACGCACAGACAATTATCTAGGTTTTGATATTTCTGAGAGCTTCATAAATATTGCCAAAAAATCATCACCAAAAGCAAAGTTTATCGTTGCAGATGCAAAAGATTTTAAATTTGAAGATAACCTGGATATAGTTTTTGCATTTGCCTCACTACTGCATCTTAATAAGGAAGAAGTAGCTCAAGTTTGTGATAAAGTAGCCGAGGCTCTAAAGACGGGTGGAGTTTTCTATATATCTGTTAAATCGGCGCCTCAGTATAAGCAAGAGATTAAAGAGGATGATTTCGGGAAAAGGCTCTTTTATTTTTACGATGATGAGTTGATGCTTAAACTTGCCGGAGATAAATTTGAAGTTAAGAAATTATGGCATAAGACGGTCGGTAGTACAGATTGGTTAGAGCTGGTCCTAGAAAAGAAAACATAAATTCTTTTCCTTGATAATTTTTAGGAATATAATTTTCAAACAACAACGGAGAAATAAACAATGGCGCTTGATGAGACTTTTAGATTTCAACCAAAAATAGACGAAAAGGTTGTATTTGAATTGACGGGTGAAGCGCGAGAGAGAAGGGAGCTTCAGCCCAGCCGTTTTGAAGGGCCTGTTGCAGATTGGGCCGAAAAACGGATGAGAGATTTGGGCGAAACCATAGTTCCAAGGCTCGTATACAGCGTCCCTACTAAAAGCGGCAACCACAAAGTGGCCTGGGTCTATCACGATGGGTTCGAGATTAGCACCGGCGAGGGATATTGCCTGCACCATATCGCCTGTGATTGCAGCTCTGAAATTGAGGCTGCGGAGTCAGATGAGCAAAAGCAAGAGATTATCGGAGACTGCAAAGCTCTTTCACAAGTACTAGGCACGCGGGCAGATATGATCAGCAGCACCTATGGAATAGACACAGTGCTGAATGCCTACTATGACCCGGAGCGTACTGCCGGCGAGCAAAGCCCGGAGATGCAGGAATTCGCCCTAAGAAGCATAGTCTACGTTCTAGAGCACGACTACCGGCACCCGGAAAGCTGGATGGCAAATGTGGAGAGCGGGTGGACGCTTGTGAATCTTATGGCCAGTATTATGCATATGCGCCCTGAAGACATCGGCTGGTACGCTGATATGCTACAGGAAAATGAGGTGGTAGCTACCGATGGGGTAGCCATATCTCTTAGCCAAAAGCTAAAGGATACGATAGACGCCGAGCGGATCTTACGAGAGGTTTCACTGGGCTTTGAAGAAGAACTAGCAGCTTAAGCTATTGTAAAAAACAAGAAAATGTGATATTATATCCCTTGAGTGGGATATTGTTATGCGTTATTTACTAGCTTTTATATTATTCATTTTCCTCATAATCGTGGGGCTTATTTTCATATTCAGCGACCATAAGAAGCCAACACCGGTGACTAACAAGCCGGTCGTATTGCCTTTGCAGGAGTATGCCACCTCTGATGCCACCGTTTCTATGACCATAGATGGCCATATTAACGGCGAAGATGCTCACCGAGCTATCCGCATCACCGTTGGCCGTGACAGCCGTACTTTGGACATAATTCAAGGCTACAGCGGCCGCGTGGCTGAAACGCACACCTATTCAAACACCAGTGATGCCTATGATGTATTTTTGCGCTCAATAAAAAATTCCGGTTTTATGGTCAAACTGAAAAAGCCGACCGCACCGGACGACTCCCGCGGGTACTGCCCGGATGGGCAGAGGACCACGCTAGTGCTAGAAAAAGAAACCGAAACCTTGTCCAGCCTTTGGGCTTCCAGCTGCGGCATAGGTACCTTTGGCGGCAATATCGATCTAGTGAATGGTCTGTTCCGTGATCAGATTACCGACTACGACACCCTGACTTCCCAGGTCGAGCTTTAAGTCCGGGCTGCTATCATAATCTAGTATGATCAAGGCTATTATTTTTGATTGCTTCGGCGTGCTGACTACAGACGGTTGGTTGAAGTTCTGCGACACCTATCTAAAAGATGAAGCCAAAGCTGCCGAGGGCCATAGGCTGAACCATCTGGTGGATGAAGGCCGTATAGGCTACCCAGAATTCTTGAATCTAATCAGTGAGCTATCGGGGGTAGATAAGGCCGAAGTAGACCGCACGATTGCCGAGCCGATACCAAAAAATACTGAGCTGCTCGATTATATAAAGTCTCTGAAGCCAAGATTTAAAATGGCCATACTGAGCAATATCAGTAATCCGGATTGGTTCAAAGAATATTTTGCGGCTGATGAGCTGGCGATATTTGACGAGATAATAGTCTCCAGCAGGGAAGGCATCATAAAACCCGATCCCAGGATATTTCATATCGCCCTTGATAAGTTAGGCGTCCGACCCGAGGAGGCCGTATTCATAGACGATAGGCAGAAAAATGTGGATGCCGCGCAGCAGCTAGGTATAAAATCATTTCTTTATCAAAACTATGCCCAGTGCCGAGATGAGCTGGAAAAACTAGTTACGCCCGTAGCGGATAACTAGCCGGCGTTTTAAGTTGCAGGCTTCAATAAGCCGGTTCTGTTCTAATCGCACGGTTGAAGCCAGGGCAGAATTGGGCAGCCGTAGCAGCAAAGCGTCTCGCTGGACTTCTACGGTGCAATTACTCTTATAACGTCTTTTGATGTACTCCTTAACCGTAGTCAGCTCATCCGGTGGGGTGAAATTACGGTTGCCTAATATGTCCTGTAAACTTTCCATCCCTAACAGTATAACTGCTAAGGCATTGTTGATATTTTTTAAAAAGGCGTACAATGTCCTTTATTAAAGGGCAAAATAAAGATGGCCTACGCCGAACAACTTTATGACGAGGACTTTCCCTACCGGGGCATAGAAGAGGTAGATACATCTTTTCACCGGGATAGCCTGCTGCTCAGAAGGTGGGATTTAGTTGAAGACGGTTGGCGTGAATTCCTAGAAGCTCATGAAGATTCCAGCCATCTGCCAGCCCGGGCACATTCAGCCGCTAACTGGGCAGATTATATAACCTGGCAGATAGGCCAGCAGGGACTTGATGCCGATATCAAGAGTGACGCCGCCATAATGCCACTACTTCTGAATGACACCATCGGTTATATAGCCCAGAGTGAGCTGCTAGGCCATTATCGTAAGCAGGGCGTAAAAGTGGAGAACGGCCACAAGCAGGCATATTTAGGCGCTGAGAGGGGCTTTAGAGAAAAAACCAAAGATTATCTATCTTTATTCCAGGGCAGGGCAAAAACACAGGCTTATTTGGGGCTAGCTGGAACTTTTGATTACGCTTCATTGGTAGTTTTGGGCCCGGCGCTCAGCAATCGGAAGAAAAATGGCATCCACGAGCAGCTAAAAAGGGGATTACCCACGCTAGAAGCCCGTGTTGCCCTGCGCCCACGAGGTTGGGCCCATATGCTGCTGCGGGAACAATCAGCATAAGCTTCTTAAACACCCTATAATTAAAGGATGCCCGAATTACCAGAGGTTGAGACTATTAGGATAGGCCTGAGCAGGCTACTGCCGGGTTTGGAAATCAAAGACGTGGAACATAACTGGGCAAAATCTTTCCCCAACGCTCCAGCTGATGTGGCCCGGTTTATGATAGGTGCCAAGGTTACGGTAGTCAGGCGCCGAGCCAAGGTGTTGATAATCGAGCTATCAAGTAAATATTCGCTTGTCATACATCTGAAAATGACCGGTCAGCTGGTTTATGTAGGCAAGCAGCGCTTCGGGGCGGGCCACCCAAGTAAGGACTTAGTGGCCGATCTGCCATCTAAATCTACCCGCGTAACCATAGATTTTACCGAAGGCAGTCAATTATTCTTTAATGACCAGCGTAAATTCGGTTGGATGCGCCTGATACCTACGGTCGAGATTCCCCAGATAGATTTTTTCAAGAAGGTCGGGCCAGAACCGCTGGAAGCTGATTTTACGGTCGATAAGTTCATAGAAAGATTGATGCGGCGTAAAAGCAGCAATATAAAAGCGGTACTGCTAGACCAGACCGTTCTGGCCGGGGTAGGTAATATATATGCCGATGAGTCCCTGTGGGGCGCTAAAATACATCCGGCCCAGATCGTTTCGGAGATACCTAGGTCCAAACTTGTTGCTCTGCATAGTTCACTGATAGAGGTGCTTAGTCTAAGTATCAAAAAAGGCGGTAGCACGGATAGGAATTATGTAGATAGCGAAGGCCGAAGGGGCAGCTATCTGGATTTCGCCAACGTCTTTCGAAAGGAAGGTAAGCCCTGTCCGCGCTGCGGCAATATAATTGAGAAAACCCGAGTAGCGGGGCGGGGAACGCACATCTGTCCATTTTGCCAGCAGCTCAAAAAGGATGCCCAATGATCATAACTTTGAGCGGCAAAAATGATTACTTATTGCAGCGGCGGCTGAGGGAGCTTAGTGATAAATTCCTGAGCACAGAGAGCGAGCTGGCGCTAGAAAAAATAGACGCCCAAGGAGCGACTTTAGAAGGCATTTCAGACGCTGTAGCCAGCGTGCCATTCCTGGCTTCATCCAAAATGGTCATAGTCCGTGAACTGTCAGCTAATAAGCAGGCAGCAGACAACATCGAACAAATTATTAGTTCAACTTCACCGACCACTTCATTGGTTATTGTCGAGCCCTCTCCAGATAAGAGAACAGCTTTATACAAGACATTGAAAGCTCATACCCAACTTGAAGAATTTGAAGAAATGGATGATCCGGCATTGGCTAAATGGCTTTGTAATGAAGCCAAAAACCTTGATGCGAGCTTGTCGCTGGGCGATGCAAACTACTTGATCGACAGGCTAGGCAATAACCAAATGCTACTGCATAGTGAGCTGTCGAAATTGGTTACTTATAGCGACAAAATTAACCGCGAAACTATAGACTTATTGACGGTTAAAAATCCGCAGAGCAAAATCTTCGATCTACTGGACGCCACCTTCGCTGGCAACAAGAAACGGGCTCTTGAACTGTACGAAGAGCAACGTGCCCAAAAGGTTGAACCTCAGGCCGTAATGGCTCTCATTGCCTGGCAGCTGCAGCTGATATCGCTGGCTAAGTACGGCAAAGATAAAACTGCCGCTCAGATTGCCAAAGACGCCAAGCTTAATCCCTACCCAGTGCAGAAAGCTCAGAATCTGGCGTCAAAAATAAGTCAGGATAAATTGGCTCAGATGGTCAGCGAAGCTTTGGAAATAGATTATAAATCTAAAATTTCTGCCATAGACCTGGATGAGGCGCTAAAAACATATATCGTGACTCTTTAAAAGGGAAAAGGCCCCGCACAAGTCTAAAAGACTGAGGGGGCCTTGATGCGTATCCCGTGGAACGGGTGCTACGAGAAGTGGAGGTGCTGGATGAAGAGGTAGCCCCAGACAGCCAGGAGGGCGAACACCGCCGCGATCATCACGAGCGTGATCGGGGGTGTGACCTGCCGGAACTGGCTGACCTGCTTCTTCGACTGCCCACCGACCGGCACAATGCCGTAGGGGCGGGTGTCGCCGAAGCACTCGTACCTGCCGCTGTCGTGCAGCTCGTCGATCGGATCGCCTTTGCGGCGACGACCATTGAGGCAGCGAGTGCGGAAGTTGGAGGCCTGCGAAGACATTGATATCTCCTTGCTCGTATGGTTTCCAGGGAAGTCAAGCTTCTGTTCTGAAAGGTGATTTAGTGCGATGAATATTTCCATCAATCATTTCAGAACTGCACTATTATAGCATAAACATAATGATAAATCAATAGCAGGGTGTCTGGACGTATAGAAAACCGCCCATTTTGCAGGGCGGTCAGTCTAATCGAATAACCAGATTATTTCTTTGCAGTCGTTTTCTTGGCGGCAGGCTTTTTTGCAGCCGGCTTGGTGGCTTTTGCAGCAGGTTTCTTGGCAGCTGTTGCCTTCTTGGCAGGTGAGGCTTTAGTAGCAGATTTAGTAGGCTTTACTCCGGCCTTCTTAGCTGCTGCTGCCAGTTGGGCTTTCTTGCGAGCGGCTTTATTCTTATGAATCACATCCTTTTTGGTAGCTGTGTCTATGGCACTCATCGCGGCCTTTTCGGCTTTGGCAATCTCGGTAGCGCTGCCGCCGGCCAGGGCTTTAGTAAAGGCTTTCAGGGATTCACGCATAGAACGCTTGGTCTTAGCGTTTCTGACGTTAGCTTTGGCGGCTACTTTTACACGTTTACGAGCGGATTTGATTATGGGCATAAATTTCCTATTAACTTAAAGATTATTTGGTTCAGAACAGAACTATATCTGTTAGAGACGTTTTTGTAAAGAGGTGTGTCTCTCTTAAAAACGCTTGCGTTTAGGCTTCACGGCGTGCTAATCTGAGCGTAAGAAGTAAAAAATAAAAAATCTTCTAAAATAAAAATATGGAAGCGGCAGCCAAGCAACAGGTAGTAGAGCGAGTCAAACAAGCTCAGAACATACTGGTTACCGTCAGTACGAATCCCTCCGTGGATCAGCTGGCGGCTTGTATTGGTTTGACGTTGCTGTTGAATAAGATGGGCAAGCACGCCACGGCTGTTTTCTCCGGCAAAATCCCGCCAATTTTGGAATTCCTCCAACCAAACAAGACTATCGAGCACAATACTGACAGCCTACGTGATTTTATTATTTCTCTAGATAAGGAAAAGGCCGATAAGCTCCGCTACAAAGTAGAGGACCAAGTGGTAAAGATATTTATCACGCCGTACCACACCAGCTTGACTGAGAATGACCTGGTATTCAGCCAAGGCGACTTCAACGTTGAGGTAGTGATGGCCTTGGGCGTTAAAGACAAGACCCAAGTAGACGCGGCGATTACCGCCCACGGTCGGATTTTGCACGACTCTACGGTTATCTCCGTCAATACCGGCAATACCAAAGCCGCTGATATCGGGCAGATAAATTGGCAGGAACCCACCAGTAGCAGTTTAAGCGAGATGTTGGTCAGCGTCAGCGAGGCCTTCGGTACCGGCTTGATAGACGGGCAGATAGCCACAGCCTTCTTGACGGGAATCGTATCCGAAACCAAGCGTTTCAGTAACAACAAAACTTCGCCCAAAGTTATGACAATGAGCGCCCAACTGATGGCCGCCGGCGCTAACCAGATGTTGATCATCAATAAGCTGGAACCGCCTGTGCCGCTTGTGGCGCCGACAGCCGCCGGTCCAAAGAGTAGTTTCCAGGGCCGCCCGGAGGGCACCTTGAGCGTCAACCACGATAAAACCCCAGGGACCCAAGAAAGCAGCGAGACCGTCTCTGCCGAAATACATATCGACAAAGAAGGCAATATTATCCGTCCGGCCACTCCGGTGCCAGCCGGCAATACGCCACCCCCTGCGCCTATAGCTGAACCTGCGGCGGCTCCGGAAACGCCTACGGCGCCTGTGGCCGAACCAACGCCAGTTCCGGCAGCACCTGAGGAGTCCGCTGCCGTATTACCGGTCCCGGAAGCCGCGCCCGAGCCAACTCCGGCCCCCGAACCCGTACCGCCGCCCGAAACTGAACCAGCAACAGCTGTAAAACCAGCCGATGAACCTCAGGTAGCCGGGCACAGACTCTTGGACCCGACTGCCGGCGCCCCGGCTATGGGAGCCGCTTTCACAGCCAACACCAGTACTGATGGTAATTCGGAAGAAAATGTACCGGATCCTTTCGCCGAGCCGGATGCCGAGCCAGCCCCGGACGGATTCTTGAATCACTCGGTAGCGTCCGTAGTACCGCCGTCCGAAACCGCGCCCGAGCCGCCGCATGTAGAATCAGCCAGGAATGCCGTAGATAGTGCTTTCGCTGCCGCCCCGTTCGATCCGGCACTTTCACCGGTGCAATCCCTGAACGCCGCGCCTCTAGGTGAAGAGATTCATCCTCCTGAGAACCAACCCGCTCAAAACGACATAGCGCCGCCAGCTCCGCCGCCCGTCCCGCCGCCGCTAATGCCTTCACCTGGGGTCGTTATTCCGACTCAGCCCTTCAATCCAACTAACAACGTAAGCCAAACCAACGGCTCTTAAAAGAATAAAGAACTATAATTAGACCAATGGATGGCTATTTATTAGTTAATAAACCGGTGGGCATCTCTAGCTTCGGAGTAGTAGCGAAAATACGTGGAATTTGGCGCCAAGAACTAAGAAAAGACGGATTGTCACCTAAAAAAGCTAAAATCGGCCATACCGGCACCTTAGATCCTGCGGCCGAAGGCCTGATGATCCTGGTGCTTGGCAGCTACACGAAAAAAGCCGGGCAGTTCAGTAAAATGGATAAAGTGTATGAGGTAGAGATTACTTTGGGCTCAGTTAGCTCAACCGGTGATGAAGAAGGTGTAATTACCAAAAAGACCGACAAAAAACCCTCACTACCAGAGATAAATGAGGCTATTAAAAAGTTCGAGGGCGAAATTATGCAGCACCCGCCGATATATAGCGCCATCAAGGTGGACGGCAAGAGAGCCTATCAGCTAGCCAGGGAAGGTAAGACCGTCAAACTGGAAGCTCGGCCGGTGGTAGTCCACTCCATACGTAATATCGAATACGACTACCCTAAGTTGAAACTTACGTCTCATGTAGGCAGTGGTACTTATATCCGCTCTTTGGCCGAGGATATCGGACATCAGCTAGCAACCGGAGCCTATATGTCCAAGCTCAAAAGAGTGGGCGTAGGGGCCTTTAATTTGAATGATGCCTTGGAACTAAAAGATCTTGATTATCAACAACTCCTTAAAGCTCTAAGAAACTAGTTGCGCTAACACCTTAAATCTGCTAATATGGGGTCTAACAATGATTACTAGTGAGAAGAAAGCTGGGATCGCTAAAGATCTCCAGACGCACAAAAACGACACCGGTTCACCTGCAGTTCAGGTGGGCATTATGACTGCACGCATCGCGGAATTAACAGATCATATGAAAGCCAACAAACACGATTTCGCCGCCCGCCGGGCTCTTTTACAGCTGGTTGGTAAGCGTAAGCGCCTATTGAAGTACATAGCTGCTGGCAGCGGTGAAGAATACCTAACCTTGATCAAGAAACTCGGCATCCGCCGGTAACGTGCCCAGACTCTAAACTCCCAACCCGGGGGGCCAAGCTTGTGCACATTAAATAAGAAGAGCATTAACTATGTTCAGAGCCACAGATATATTGCCAATAGCTAAATAAGCACAAGTGGCGGATATATTTGAACCCTGAACAGAGCAAGGCTCGAAAGGATAAATACATATGGGTGAAACCATTAACCCCTTTGGTAAAAAGATAATTTCAGTCAGCGGTGACTTTTGTGGCCGCCAGCTGACACTTGAGACTGGGCGTCTGGCCTTCCAGGCTACCGCCAGTGTCACAGCCCGCTACGGTGATACCGTGGTCCAGGCTATAGCAGGTGTCGGTAAGCCGGTGCCAGGGCTGGACTTTTTCCCTCTAAGCGTTGATTACGAAGAACGTTTTTATGCCGCCGGAAAAATCAGCGGTAGCCGCTTCATTAAAAGAGAAGGCCGCCCTAGCGAGGAATCAGTCCTGGCCGGCCGTTTAATAGACAGGCCTATCCGACCGCTGTTTCCTAAGGGTTACCGTAACGAAGTGCAGACCATCGCTATGGTACTTAGCCTTGATCCGGAGGTCGGTGCCGATATCGTCTCGATGATAGCCGTCAGCGCCGCGTTGCGCTTATCGGGTGCGCCTTTTGACGGTCCGGTCGCCGGCGTAAGAATGGGTGAAGTCGACGGAAAACTCAAAGCCTATCCTACCAACACAGAGCTGGATGCCAGCAAGCTTGATCTGGTAGTAGCCGGCACCAAGGAAGCTATTATGATGGTAGAAGCCGGTGCCAAAGAAGTTGATGAGACTATGCTGGTAGACGCCATTGAACAGGCACACATTGCTTTCCAACCGGCCATCGCCTTGCAGGAGCAGTTAGCGGCTAAGGTCGGCGTCAAGCAGACTGAGTACGAATTGATGCTGCCGGATGAATCAGTCCAGGAAGCCGTTGATAAGTTTCTGGATAAAAAAATCCAGGACACCCGCGGTAACCAAGATGAACGCGGAGAAAAGATTGAGGCTCTAAAAGCCGAATTAATTGAGCACCTAGGCAAAGAACTCGGTGAAGAAGCCGATCTCAGACCTTACGAAGACGCCTTTGATTCGTCTATTAAGAAAGAGGTCAGACGGGCAATTTTAGAGGACGGTGTCCGGCCCGATAACCGCAAACCTGGCGATATCCGCCAAATCAGCTGTGAAGTCGGTGTTCTACCGAGAGCTCACGGCAGCAGCATCTTTACCCGCGGTTCCACCCAGGCACTAAATGTCACTACCTTGGCCCCGTTAAGCTACGCTCAGCTGGTAGATACGATGAGCGAGAATACTGAAAAGCGCTTCTTCCACCACTACAATATGCCAGGCTACGCCTCCGGTGAGATCAAACGCCTAGGCAGCCCTGGCCGCCGCGAAATAGGCCACTCGGCCCTAGCCCAGCGAGCACTTGAGGCCGTAATTCCAGATGAGAATGATTTTCCATACACCATCCGTACGGTGACTGAAATAATGAGCAGCAACGGAAGCACCAGTATGGCTGCCACATGTAGCGGTTGTTTATCTATGATGGACGCCGGAGTACCTTTGAGCGCGCCGGTCAGCGGCATCGCCATGGGCCTAGTGACCGATAAGGGATCCGACAAGTATGTGATTTTGAGCGATATCGCCGGTGCCGAAGACTTTGCCGGGGATATGGACTTCAAAGTTGCCGGAACTAAAAACGGTGTTACCGCCCTGCAGATGGATATCAAGGTCCACGGCATAACTCCTGCGATTATGGCCAAAGCATTGGCAGAGGCTAAAGTGGGCCGGGCTAAGATTCTTGAGAGCATGCTATCCGTCTTACCGGAACCACGAAAAGAAATGAGTCCATACGCACCGCGTGTCGAAACTATGCAGATCAACCCTGACAAAATCCGAGAAGTTATCGGTAAGGGCGGGGAAGTGATCCAGAAGATTACCGGTGAAACCGGTGCTGATATCGATATCAAGGACGACGGCACCATAATGATCGCCAGTCCCGACAAGAAGAGTATTGACGCCGCTCGCCAGTGGATAGAGACTATTACGGCCGAGCCGGAAGTCGGCAAAATCTATAAGGATGTACCAGTAGTCAGCGTGATGGACTTCGGGGCATTTGTACAAATAATGCCTGGCAAAGACGGCCTGGTACACGTATCTGAAATCAGCGAAGAGCGGGTGGAAAAGCCTAGCGACGTACTGAAAGAAGGTGAGCGGGTGACGGTTAAACTGGTGGCTATAGACGACCGTGGCCGGCTGCAGCTATCGATGAAAGCCGCCCAACGAGAATTAAATAGAGATGGCAAATAAACAGTCCCAACTTGATGAGATACGAGATAGCATCTTGAAAAATAATGTCTGCCCAGAGCTGGCCGCCGAAGCTACCCAACTGGTATTCGGGGAAGGTAATCCCGATGCCGAGCTGGTATTCATAGGTGAAGCTCCTGGCAAGAATGAGGATTTGCAAGGTCTGCCGTTCGTGGGAGCGGCAGGCAAATTCCTGAACGAAATGCTGGCCGGCATCGGCCTATCCCGGGAGGATATCTATATAACCAATATAGTGAAATATCGTCCGCCGAATAACCGGGACCCATTGCCCGAGGAGAAAGCCGCGTTTCTGCCGTATTTGCGCTCGCAGCTTGAGGTTATCAAGCCTAAAGTGGTCGTAACTTTAGGCCGCCACAGTATGGATAGCCTTTTGCCGGGACTGCAAATCAGTAAAGTTCACGGACAGCCAAAGAGGTTTAATGGACAGGTTTATCTGCCGCTATTCCACCCGGCTGCAGCCCTTTATAACGGAGGTCTGCGCGAAACATTGATAGAGGACTTTTCTTCTATCCCGCGCATTCTAGCCAAAATTTAAAAACAATTTTTGAATCATTTAGAACGAAAGGAAAAATAACTAATGAACGAAAAACAACCAAATAACAAACCTAATAACAGGAGACCTCAAGGTCAGAAGGCTAATGGCAATGGACCGCTCAGGAACGTAAGTCGCGGTGCGGCTATACGAGCCCAAAAGCGCTCTGTACAGGACGCTAATCGTAAAGCCAGCCAATATCTGGATGCCGCCTCGACTAACGCTAACGGACAATCACAGCCCCGCCGGGCAAATAAGATAGATGATCGACCGCAGCTGAAAATTATCGGCCTGGGCGGTATGGACGGCGGCGGTTCTAAGAACATGATGGTCATCGAGTATCAGAATGATGCCATAGTCATCGACTGCGGCAATGATCTGGGTGTCGATCTGCCGGGAATTAACTACGGTATAGCCGATACCACCTACTTGGACCAGATCAAGAATAAGATCCGCGGTTTCGTGATAAGCCACGGCCACCTTGACCATATGGGCGCTCTGCCACATATCCTGCCAAAATATAATGTGCCGGTTTACGGGAGCCGCTTCACTATCGGTCGCGTGGAAGAAATCTTCCAAAACTTCGGTTTGCCGATGCCTGAAGGCTTCGAGCTGAAAACGGTCGCTATGAACGAAGATACCCACGAACGGTTGAAGCTCGGCGAGTTCTTCATTGAGCTCATCCGGGTAACTCACTCTATTCCGGGCAGTACGATGATAGTCGTCGATACTCCTGTAGGTCGCTTAATAAACACCGGCGACTTCCGCTTGGACCCTAACCCATTGGACCACGAGCGAACCGATGTAGAACGTATCGAGCAGCTAGCTAACGAAGGTGTGCTGGTGCTGATGAGTGAAAGCACCACTACCGAACGAATCGGTCGGACGCCCAGCGAAAGCACCATCGAACAAAGCTTCGTAGATATTATGGAACACGCCCCGGGACGCATATTCGTAGCTATTTTCTCGACCAACGTCAACCGCGTCCAGATGATCGTCAACGCGGCAGTCAAACATAATCGCAAGATTGCCTTGGACGGTCGCAGTATGATCTCAACCCTGGAAATGGCGGTGCGCAACGGTTTTATGAAGATTCCTAAGGGAACTTTCGTGCCGATCGCCAGCGTTTCTAAATTGAAAGATGATGAAGTGGTAGTAGTCTGTACCGGTGGTCAGGGAGAGCCTAACTCCGCGCTGCAGCGTATGAGTATGGGCGACCATAAATACGTGAGTCTGAAAGAGCAGGACACAGTCATCCTATCTAGCACGCCTATTCCATACACCGGCAACGACGCCTTGATCCGCTCTATGGTAGACGATCTGCTGCGCAAGGGTGTCCACGTGCATCGCCACGAGACTTACCAGCTGGACGGCGGCGGCCCGCTGCACGTTTCCGGTCACGGCAGTATCGAAGAATACCGCGATATGATCAAAATGGTCCGGCCTAAGTTCTTCATTCCTATTTACGGAGACTTCACCAGTAAGAAATATCACCTGGATATTGCCCTGGAAGAAGGAATACCAAGGGCCAATACCGTCAATGCAGAGAACGGCGATGTCATTTCTGTCAGCCCAGAGAAACTGGAAGTCAACGGCCAAGTGCCGTACGGCACCATCCTGGTCGACCAGACCGGCGCCATAGTCAGTAATGTGGTCGTTAAAGACCGGGTGCTGCTTGCCGAAGAGGGTCTGGTAGCCGTTGTCCTGACTATCGATAAGAAAACCGGCGCCCTGCTGACCAGTCCGGATATCATCAGCCGGGGATTCATCTATATGAAGGACTCCGAAGATTTGATGAACGCCTTCCGAGCCGAACTGCGCCGAGCTGTTACCCAGCGATTCAAACGAGTTGATCTGGACAGATTCAAAGCCGAGCTGAAAGATTACGTAACCCATTTCCTATATGAGCAGACTCAGCGCAGCCCTATCGTCATCCCGGTGGTAAATATCATCGGTGGCCGCACCGAGAAGCAGCCGGGTAATAACGGCGCTCCAGCTGGGAAAGCCCCGGCTCAACCGGAAGCTCCCAAAACTCCGGAAGAAATCGCTATTGAGCAACAGCGCCGCTTCGCAGCTATGCGGCAGCGCCTGCTTAACCAAGACGCCCGCCTAGACTAGACAATAATCCCCGCTTTAAAAACAGTGGGGATTATCAGTTAATCACAGCTTTTTGTATTGACGTTCTACCTGGCAAGGAGTGTAATCATCTATATCAGTCAGAGAAAAAATAAACAGACTGAAATAAAGAGGAATTTAGAAATGAGTGAATTAGCAATACGCCAAACTGATAGTTTGGAAGATGAATTAGCGCTTCAGGCGCAGGCTCAACAAGAAGAACTTCTAGAACTCGATGCCCGGTCGGACTCCGAAAAAGACGTGAAAATCGTATGGGGACATCTGGGTGGCGTAATGCTGAGAGTGGAGGCTAAAGGGCCTTCTAACGATGCCGGTGAAGTGGAAACTAAAAAATGGTTTCAGATTCCTATTGATGCCGCTCGCCGCCACGACGCGCTGGAGCATCCATTCGCTTACGCGGCCCAAGCCGGCGTGGAAGATTTACGTAATCCGTACAAGTTAGACGAAGACACAGCTTGGGAACAAGCTGCTTAAGTTGACAGCATAAGCACAATTGTGTTATAATTACAACATTCCTTAAGCGACCGATTCATAAAGCTTAAGGTATAATTAATCTGTTATGGCAAAAAAATCAAAAAGGGGCCGCCCACGCGGAAAAACTAAAAAGGCAGAAGTTAAAAAGGATTCTGGTTTTTGGCGCGGGGTAGGGGCAGTAACTCTTATTATCATAGGTATCATCCTATTATTCGGGGCTTTTATCAGCGCTCCGATACCTCACGGGCTATGGAACGGTTCGTGGTCCATTATAGGCGCGGCAACCGTTGTAGCACCGCTGGTTCTGATTTATCTAGGTGGTTTGAAATTCTTGACCGAGGACCAGCGTATACCTGGAGCCAAAATGGCAGGCGCTATCGCTATGCTAGTTTTCTTCGCTTCTTGGCTGCATACCGTATTTTTGCATCATTCTCCAGATGGGGCGTTGGTCGGCGGCCACGGGGGCAGTCTAGGAAAGGCCATCGGTGGAGCTCTGGTCGGAGCCTTGGGGGCGTTCCTGGCTTCATTGGTTTTCTTTGTCCTAAGCATTTTTACCGCTCTGTTCATTTTTAATGTCGATCCCAAAAAACTGCTCAAATTACTCGAGGTATTTCAGCGGGAACCGAATGAGGAAGAAGGCGCTTCCGAGGACCTGGCTTCCTTGAAGAAGAAGTTAGCCCCGGCTTTTCAGCTGCACGAAGGAGTACCGGTTGAGCACCATACCGCCCCGAGGATGACAGGCATCCGTAACACCGCGCAGAAGCTTACTCCCAGTGAAGACCACGCCGCGCTGACCATAGCCAGTGACCCTAATTGGCAGTTCCCACCGCTCAGCTTGCTGAGCGACAAGCAGGATAAAGCTGATGCTGGCGATGTTGCTGGTAATGCCGAAACAATCAAAGAGACTTTTGATAATTTCAATATCGATATAGAAGTAGAGGGTGCTAACGTCGGGCCTAGGGTCACGCAGTACACCATCAAACCGCCGTCCGGGGTGAAGCTATCTAAGCTAACAGCTCTGGAAGATAACCTGAAACTGGACTTGGCAGCCAATAGTATCCGTATGGAAGCGCCCATCCCCGGCAAGCGGGCGGTAGGTGTGGAAGTGCCGAATATCAAAGCCTCGACAGTCACCATCCGCAGCTTGCTATCCAGCAGCGCCTGGGGTGAATCCACCAAACCTCTGGAGTTCGTAATCGGTAAGGACATAGTGGGCAATCCGGTAATCGGCAACTTGGAAACTATGCCGCATCTTCTGATTGCCGGACAGACCGGCTCAGGTAAGAGCGTTATGATAAATACCTTCTTGACCAGCTTGCTGTATCACAACAGCCCATCAGATATGAAGCTGATATTGGTCGACCCCAAGCAGGTTGAAATGGCCCTTTATAAGGACATTCCGCACCTGCTGAGCCCGGTCATAAACGAGCCGGAAAAGTGCATCAGCGCCTTGAAATGGTCTATCGCCGAGATGGAGCGGCGCCTGAAAGCTTTTGCCGAAGTGGGCAAACGCAATATCGGCGAATATAACAGCGTTAAAAAAGAAGAGGGGATGCCCTATATAGTCATAGTTATCGATGAGCTTTATGACCTGATGGCTATGGCTGCCCGTGATGTAGAAGCTCTGATAGCCCGCCTAGCCGCCAAAGCTCGGGCTGCCGGTATCCACTTGGTACTGGCCACCCAGAGGCCTAGCGTCGATGTTATTACCGGACTAATCAAAGCTAACGTTCCGGCCCGGATCGCTTTTACGACCGTAAGCCAGGTAGACTCCAGGACCATCATTGACCAAGTCGGCGCCGAGAAGCTCTTAGGCCGCGGTGACCTGCTATTCTCCATACCGGAATTTCCGAAGCCTAAGCGTTTGCAGGCAGCCCTTATCAGCGATGTAGAGACAACCAAAGTTTGTGACTTCTTGCGGGCTCAGCGGCCTCCACAATACGATGACGAGGTCGTCAGCCAGCCGGTTCAGATAAACGGTAAGGGCGGCGTGGTTGCCAGTATGGACGGCGAAGATGAAGATGATATGTGGAAGGACGCGGTCGCGGTGGTCATCGATAATGGCCGAGCCAGCACCAGCGTTCTGCAGCGTAAGCTGCGTATAGGATACGGCAGAGCTAGCCGTTTGATGGATATGATGGAAGAGCAGGGCATAATCAGCCCTCCGGACGGCGCTAAGCCGCGTCAAGTTTTGGTTAACAGCATTGATGAAGTATTCGGCTCTAGAGAACCGGTGGAACCAGTCGGCGTAGCCCCCAACGGCGATGTCTACGACGATATGCCAGACGAATAAAAAACAGGCGGGAGGCCGGTCAGCACTGAAATCAATCGTGCTAACCGGGCCTCACGCCTTTCACGGTCTCTTCTTCCTTCGGGAAGACCTTGCGGTCGTTGACGAAGTAGTTCACCAGGCCGAAGCCCAGAAGTTGGAGCGGGTTCACCCACATCGCCGGCAACGCTGCCGGGATGATGAACAGGATGAACATTACTTCCTTGATACCCCACTCGCCCAGCGAGTAGATGCACCATTGGCGCAGACCGATTGTGGCGGCCTGCAGGCGCTGTCTCTTGCTGATTGATTGGTCCGTGCCGATGCAGACCTGCGCCCGCTGCTTCCACGCGGGTACCTGGCGGTTGGTGCAGTAGGCCAGAAGCGTGGTTAGTGGCAGGTTGGCGGCGTGCATAAGCACAGGATGACCGAAACGCTCGATCTCCACTGCGTACAGACCGGCACCGAAAGCGGCAGTAGGCAGGTTGTACAGGGCGAAGAAGCACAGTCTGGACAGATGGCTGCGGAAGAAGCACCGCAGACGGCTGCTGACCGGCACATCCACGGGGATGCTGATCGCGCTCATTTCTTGCGGCACCTCCTTCGAAAAGGTGAGCTAGTTGGTTGTGAGAAGACCTAAGCCCCGAGTGGTTTTGACGCTTCCCAAGGCTTAAGCTCACAGTACAGTATTACGGGTCGGGCCACAATGATTTTAATCTTGCCAAACAGCCATAAGCTTATTTATAGTAATAGGCAGAGGTTAAAACAAAAATGGTAAAAGGTATATTATGCCGGGCGGTATAGAGATAACCCCAAGGGATGAGCTGACCCGTTTGCCATTATCCGTGCTGACCAGACGCACGGATTTTTTATTATCAGATGCCGATTATCACCATCACTTTCATCCATTAAAGAGTACGGAGTTGGGTTACGACGATGACGGCAAGAAGTTGCCGACGGATAACCCGGACTATCTGCCGGGCAGAGCAGTTAGATTCAGTCGCGGGCAATACTTGCCAAAATGGCTGCATAGTAACTACCACGAAATATTCGTCGGTCCCGAACTGCCTCAGACCGCCGAAGAGAAGTTCACCACGGTCGTGTTGGCTTGCGCCGGTGTTGTGCCGCGCCAAGCCATCAATCTGTACACACCCGGGGAATACGAGGTAGTCAACCTAAGTAATAGACAGCACGATTTTATACGGCGTAGGATTTATTTCGAAGGTGCTGCCTCAGCCGTCAATCGAAGTCGAAAGAATAGGCTAGGACGCTTCATAGCCGAGTACGCCATAAGTAATGCCCTTGGAGAAATTATCGACGAAGCCGCCATCCGCAAGAAAGCTGGTGACTTCCTTAAGCCTACAAGTGAGCAGAAGCGCCTTGAAGCCGGCCATTATCTCCTGATGCAAGCCGTCGGCGCTTCGGTCGCTAATCTTATCGATATTCATAAAGAGGCGCAGAAAGAGGGTATGATCGGTAATACAAAGCGCAAGCTAGGCGAGGTGGTTTTAAAGTATTTCCCTGAATACAAATTCCCGGATTACTATGCCTCGCTGGAAGACCGGCTGACCAGCCTAGACCCCTCTATTGCATAACAGGGGTGAATAAGGTAGAATATATTAGTTAAATAACTAACTTCAGGTTAGCGCGATTCTCACTTAGGCGGCTAGCCGGAAAACCAACGGAAGGAGTTCATATTGAATACCTATGAAATAGCGGTGCTTTATCACCCGGATCTTGAGATCGATCTGGAAAAAGCCGAGAACCGTATCAAAAAGATAATTGCCGATAACAAGGGCAAAATCACCAAGACCGACAACTGGGGGAAGCGCAAACTTGCCTACCAGATCAAGAAGCAGGAATTCGCTGTCTATGTTTTTTATACAGTTGAAATGCCAGCCGAGAACGTTGCTAAAGTTGAACAAGTTTTCAATATAACCGATGAGGTCATCCGTTTTCTGATTACCCGTCCGGATCTTAAAGCCATCGCTAAAGCCGAAGCCCAAAGGGACGAAAAGGCTAAGAAGGCTGCCGAGCGGGGCGATTCAGACGATGATGACGACAATGACGACGACGAAGAGTAGAATAGAGACAAATTAGAGAGGATAGGAAGAGATATGGCAAGGAGTTTCAACCAAGTAATATTAATGGGCAATTTAACCCGTGATCCGGAGCTACGGACCACGCCTAGCGGCGCAGCAGTTTGCAGCTTCAGCCTGGCGCTAAACCGAAGCTACAAGAATGCCGAGGGCAGTTGGGTAGAAGCTACTGACTTCGTCGACATAGTAGCTTGGGGCCCGCTCGGCGAGAGAGTAGCCCAGTACCTGACCAAAGGCCGACCGGCCCTGGTCAACGGACGTTTGCAGAGTCGTAGCTGGGAGCAAGACGGCCAGAAGCGGAGCAAGCTGGAAGTTGTAGCCCAAGACGTTACATTCTTAGGCGGTGGTAGCGGTAACGCGCCTATCAGCGCTGACGAACCAGCGGCCGCAGCCAGCCCTAAGAAGTCTGGCAAAAAAGATGAAGATGTCGTAATTGAAGACATCGGCGATGAACCAATCAACTTAGACGACATTCCATTTTAAGGAGAATTAATGGCAAAGATATTCAAGCATAAGACTGATGTAGCTTTCTTTGACTACAAGGATTTCAAAACCTTGCAGCGCTACGTAAACCAGTACGGACAGATTGAACAAAGAAAAAAGACCGGGCTTACCGAAAGCAAGCAGCGTCAACTGGCCCGCGCCATCAAGCGCGCCCGCCATATAGCTTTGTTGCCTTTCGTAAGCAACGCTTAAAGCGAAAAAGAGTAGCGGTGGAGAAAAGATCACCCTCGGCAACGGTTAAAGAGCTGGAAGCCCAAGTCAGGCGGATTTTGAGCTCTCTTGATATATTTTCATTGAGCTCTAAAATGCGCTCAGCCCTGGCAGATTTAAATCAAAGCCTGATTGATTCCAGGATCTATTCGACCGACTACGAACTCTCGGAAACCAGGGAAGAGCAGCTAGATAATGCCAAGCAGGCCAAACACTACCTTGGTGTGGCACGAAAAGATATCTTGAGCGCCAGTGAGCATAACATCTTCAATGCCGTGGATGTGGCGCATATGACGGCCATCATCGATCAAGTGATAGCAGAGCTAAAGTAAGGAGCAAATAGAAGTGGCGCTAAGTATAACCAATCTGAAAAAAGGCACATTATTCCAGCTAGACGGGGTACCTTATCGTGTGGTGGAATACAGCCAAAAGGTGATGGGCCGTGGCGGTTCGATCGTCAACGTCCGTATCAAAAGCCTAATTGATGGCAAGGTCTTAGAAAAAACCTTCAAGGGCAGCGAACAGCTGGAGAGCGCGGATGTAGAAACTCGCAGCGTCCAATATCTTTATAGCGACGGTGCCAAGTTCTATTTTATGGATCAAGATAGCTATGAACAGTTCGAGCTGCCTGCCGCTGATATGGATGACAAGTCGGCCTATCTCAGAGAAGGCGATCTGGTGAGCTCGCAGATATTCAATGGCCAGGTAATAGGCGTAGAGTTACCAAAGAATGTGCCCCTGAAAGTAACTTATGCCGAGGATGCTGTAAAGGGTGATACCAGCAGTGCTATCACCAAAGACGCAACTCTGGAAACAGGCCTGGTCATAAAGGTTCCAGCCTTCATCAAGACGGGTGATATGGTCAGTGTAGATACCAGTAACGGGGCTTACCGTGAACGTATCAAAAGCTGATAAGAGCCGCTTCTGGATCGCCGTGTTTCTGGACGACCTGCAGGTAGGCTCAATTTTTGAGCCGGGGCGTCTGCACCTTACCATCATTCCTTGGTTCACGACTTCGATGGATGATGAAGCGGTTAAAAAAGCCTTCACCCCTAAATTCGCTCGAGATCCCAAATTCCAGTTGAAGCTGAGTTCGGCCACCCAGTTCGGGCCGCATAAGGACGTCAGCGTCAACCTGGTCGAGGATTCACTTAAGTTTTTTTCTTTGCATAGCCAAGCCTTGGAACTATTCCAGGAGCTAGGCGCACACTGGGCGGTTAAGAATCCTTATGTGGGCCACCAATATCGCCCGCACATTCGGCGGCGACCGGATTCACGGCTCAGAGCCGGGCAGGTTATAGACGTCGAATATCTAACCCTTGTCAAAGCCCGGCGGGCCGAGGACAATATCAGGCAAGTAGTTGAGAGGATTGAGCTGTTATGAGTTTTGAAGCCCGGCGTTTGATGGTGGCCTACTTCACTGAAGGCGAAGAAGTCGTATGCTCTGATGAGCCGCAGCAGAAACTGCCTCAACATATGGTGATTGCGCCTTGGTTTCTGGGTGAAACCGAATTGGCGGCCCAGGCTTTGGAAGAAGTCGCAACCAAGTACAGATTTTCTATACCGGTAGCCACCGGTAACTTAGTGAAAGTCGGAAGCGCAGGTATGGGCCGGCAGGTTCATCCCGAGCGGCCCGTTAGAGAGCTGCATAAGCGGGTAGTTAGGACTTTGGGTAAATACTACCTGGCACTGGAAAACCCGGATTACGATTTTGAGCCAGTGATAATTATCGATCAAGAACACCCGAAGCTACCTGGAAGCGTCGACTTACATATAGATCATCTGGCAATAGTCCAGGATCTGGAGGACGGCACGACCACCATAGCAGACTGCGTATATATGGAGTAACTGATGAAGATGCGACTTGATCAAGCATTGGTGGCCAAAGGCCTGGTTGCGACCCGCTCTCAAGCAGAGAGCTATATTAAACTTGGCAAAGTCAAAGTAAACGGTGATGAAGTGCGAAAGAGCGGCCATTTTGTTAGCGAGACGGATGACATTATGATTTCCGTGGAGCAGCAGTATGTCAGCCGAGCCGCCTTAAAATTGGCCAGTGTGGCCGAGCAGCTAAACCTGGACTTTAACGGAAAAATCGTCCTTGATGTCGGCAGCAGTACCGGCGGCTTTACCGATTACGCGTTGAAATCCAATGCGTCGAAGGTGATTGCCGTAGATGTCGGCACCGAGCAGCTACATCCGTCGCTGCGCCATGATACGCGTATTGAGCTGCACGAGAAAACAGATATCCGTTATCTATCCACCTTAAGCGATACCCCCGACATAATCGTGATTGACGTCAGTTTTATCAGCCTCAAAGAAATCCTGCCGCACATCGCCGGTCTAGCCGGACAAGATACTAAAATCGTAGCAATGCTTAAGCCGCAGTTCGAGGCCGGAGCTAATGATACCAATAAAGGGGTGATAAAAAATGATACACTGCGGCGTAAAATACTCAAAGAGTTTGAGGCCTGGACTAAGAAGTTATTAATTGTTGTTGCTAAGGCCGACTCTCAAATCGCCGGTGCCAAAGGGAACCGGGAACGATTTTACTTACTAAAAAAGAAATAAAAATAAGGGGTTGACCCGAACAAAAAACGCATGCTAGGGTGTTTAAGACGGTTGTCAAACCAGTGCGACAAATTAAGCAGCTGAGAAAGTAGGCTATACCTCCGTTCGCCGGTCTACGCAAATCTCGGATGCTCGCACTTTAAGCCTAGTTGCTAGGGACCGCAGAAGCTATCTGTTTTTATATAACTTCTGCAGTCTCTAGCAGCCACGATGGCTTACAATCTGACAGCTACAAGCTCAAAATACAGACCAACAGGAGGTCTGTTAGTACATTCCCAAGGAAGGGGAGACGATGCTTCATATCCGGGGGAGGGTGTTGCTTCGCAGCACCTTGTTCTTGCTGATGGTTCTCACGCCGGCGTTCGCCCAGACGCAGAGTGCCGTGGCCGGGACGCCGGCCATCCATTGTAGTGACAACCTGTATAGATCGTCCAGCAATACCAGAATGCTGGCGTCGGCCAGCACTACAAGCAACATCAAGTGCCTGAAGACGATTCGGCACATCAGCTCCTCGAAGCTGACGTTCTACAAGAATCACAGATGGCTCCTCGCGCCGCACTACAAGAAGTGGTGGCATGTTCCTAGCCCAAAGCGCAGAAGTCTTGCGCTGAAGGCACGAACCGAGGTGAGGCTCTACACAGCTCTGCTCGACAAAGTGGAGGTGCGAATCCAGGCCCTAACGGGACCCTCCTGGTGCACGCACCTTTACGGCAACCGAGCTCTTGGCTGTCGTATGGCCTACGCGTTCTGGCCAAGTGAAGGTGAGTGGCAAGCGCTTGACACGCTTTGGGAGCGAGAATCGCATTGGAGTACTCACGCGGACAATCCAAAGTCCGACGCCTGCGGTATTCCTCAGGCGATGAACAACTGCTCCTACGGCTACGACCCCTCAACTCAGATCAGGTGGGGTATCAACTACATCCTCACCCGTCCGGGTTACGGGACTCCTTCAAGGGCTCTTAGCCACTCCAACCAAGTTGGCTGGTACTGAGAGATTGGGCAAGGGGTGGAGCGCTGTACTTTTAGCGCTCCACCCCGGCCGTTTGGCAACCGTCATAACAATTTATTTATAACAGCGCCTGCAGAGCGTCTATATCTTTTAGCGTTATATAGAACTGCTTTGTAGTTATCAGACCTTTCTTCTCCAGATAGGATAGTGCCCGGCTGGCAGTTTCTCGGCTAGCATTAATTGAGCTGGCGATATCTTGTTGGCGCAAGGGCACATTTATTACAAGGCCTTCATCTGTTTCTTTTCCAAATCTACCACTCATAGTTATCAGGAATGAGACCAGCCTTTCCCGTACGGTCCGATATTCTAAGTTCAGTAAGCGCTCGGAGTGGATCCTATACATTTCCGTAACCAGATCCAGAATCGGTAACATAGCACCTGGATGGCTGTGCAGGAAGCCCAGATATTTCTCACCGTCTATACGCCACAGGGTCGTCGGTCCCATAGCTTGGTAAATAATGTCACGTTCCTGCCCGGTAAGGGCCCATATTAATGGAAAAACCTCCTGTTCCTTGCGGATGATCAGGAGGTTTTCTTCGCCATACTTGCTGATATTGTAGGCTTTGACCAAGCCCTCTTCTATATAGTAGACACTACTCGGCGCCTCGCCGGGGCGAATTACGAATTCACCCTTACGGTAGGTAAGTTTGGTACCGCTTTGAAACAACTCCACCAGAGCTGCAAACTGCTTTGGGCTAGCTAACATGGCCCCATTTTCTCATATGACATAGCTGTTACCTGTAAGATTTTCGTATTTTTGTGACATATATCATACTTTCCGCGTGCTTAAGATAACTGCGAGCCCCTTATTATTCCTGCACTATATAGGGACTAAGTGAGGGGAGCGCTTATGGTACACAGGAGCGTAATAGAAGCCAAGATTAGCCAACTTGGCATAAACATTTCTCGCTGGTTCAACGCGGAACTGCGTGAGTTAGAACACATTCTTATGGACGATGAGAAAATCGTCGCCCTTGTACCAGGTAGATATTTCGGCGGGTATGCTCTCCTTATAGCCACCGATCATCGGGTGCTTCTGATAGACAAGCGTAGTTTTTACCTGACGCTTGAAGATATCCGCTACGATATGATTTCGGAAATCGACTTTAGCGCACGGGTATTTGACTGCACCCTCCAAATTTACACTTTCAACAAACAACATCGTTTCACCAGCGTTAAGCACAAGAAACATCTAAGAACTTTGACCGTCTATGTGCAGCAGCAGATTATGCTGCTGAAGCAGCAAGCCCAACCGCAGGCCAATCCGGCCCTAGCCTCATTCCAGCCCCAAAACAAAGTACCTATCAGGGAGGTATATCCTACCAGAGCAGTAGCCCCAGCACACCCCTATATGCGTTTTGCGGCCCCCGTAAGGAACTTTAAGAAAGTTGGAGCCGCCGCCCTGATCAGCGCGCATAAATCACACCACCACTTGAACGTACCGCATCCTCACTTGCCACATTTGCCGCAGACGCATAGCGGAATCCAACCGGCGTCATATTATCAGCAGCCTTAAGAGGCGAAAGGTTAAGTATTAAATCTGAATTCGACCACGTCATCCGGTTGCATTACATAGGTTTTACCCTCGGTACGTATTTTGCCTGCCGCCCTAGCAGCCGTCTCGGACCCAGCCGTTACTAGATCAGGGTAGCTGATTATTTGGGCAGCTATGAAACCACGTTCAAAATCGCTGTGTATGACCCCGGCGGCCTGCGGGGCTGTTGAACCTTGCTTGATAGTCCAGGCCCGGACCTCTTTTTCGCCGGCGGTCAGATAGCTCTGCAATCCCAGCGCCTCATAAGCGCTTCTTATTAATTGGTTCAGGCCGCTCTCGGCTTGGCCGTAGCTGGCCAACAGCTCTTGACGGTCAATCTCATCCAGCCCGCGCAGTTCGCTTTCCAGTTTGGCGCACACGAATATGGCCTTGGCCGGTGCTACCAAAGCCGACAGTTGTTGTTTCTGGCCCTCATCGGCAATCGTGGCCTCATCGGTATTGAAAAGATAAATAACCGGCTTTGCGCTAAGCAGCTGCAAATCCTGCAGCGGCTCAAGATCGATATCGTCGCTAGCCGAGAGGGGAGTATTGCTCTCCAGCAATTGCTTGGCTTTGAGTAAATTGTCATAAACCGGTTTAAGTTTTGGATCAGCCCGGACCTCTTTCTCCAGCCGCGGCAACCGTTTATCTACGGTTTGCAGATCGGCCAACACCAATTCGGTATTGATAATCTCGATGTCGTGTTTAGGGTCGGCCGAGCCCGAACGGGTTACGTCGGCATCATTAAAGGCCCGAACTACGTGACAGATAGCGCTGCAGGTCCGGATGTTAGCTAAGAACTGATTGCCTAGGCCTTCGCCTTTGCTGGCGCCTTCTACCAAGCCGGCGATATCCACGAATGTGACGGTTGCCGGTACGATTTTTTGACTTTTGTACATCTCGGCCAGCTTAGCCAGCCGTGAATCTGGGATAGGAACAATTCCGGTATTTGGCTCAATCGTGGCAAAAGGGTAGTTAGCCGCCAACGCGTCGTTATCGGTCAGAGCGTTAAAAAGGGTGCTCTTACCGACATTCGGCAAGCCCACTATCCCGATAGATAAAGACATAGGTACATTTTAACACCTTAGAACAACAATATAGGAGATATCTTACAGCAGTAATCAGCACCGTTTGTTATAAATCGCTGTATGGATAAGTTATCCGAACGTCGCTTAGCCGAGAACGAGGTCATCCTTAGACAGTTGAACACCGAGATAAAGGAGTTCGTGCTGCAGGATGCTCCTAATGAAGCTTTCGCCAAACAACCTTTAAGGTTTTTTTGTGAGTGCTCTAATTTTGATTGTCGGGAGCGGATACCGATAACCGCCAAAGAGTACGACGAGCTGCATAGGGGAGATAAAAACTTTATCATAAGGCCCGGGCATAATACTCCCGAGATAGAGAATGTTGTCGATGATAAGGATACCTATATGGTAGTCGAAAAACACGACCTGCCGCCGGCTCCTAAAGATATAGACCCCAAGCGTTTCCTATAGCAGTGCTATAATCGCCCCTATGTCCAAGTATGTAGCATTCTTGCGCGGAATTAATGTAGGTGGACGGATAGTCAGAATGTCCGATCTTAAAACTTGTTTTGAGGCCGCTGGGCTGCGGAATGTATCTACCGTGCTTCAAACAGGTAATGTTGTTTTCGAAAGCAGTATAAGACCGGACAGCTTGAAGAAACTGATAGAGAAGAAGCTAACTAATCAGTTTCACTACTCAGCTAAGGTTCAGGTAATTCTAGCGGATGATTTAGCTGAAATCGTAAGGAAGTATCCTTTTAATGAAGCAGATAATAACTTTCAACACTACGTAATTTTTCTTGAGAATAATCTTTCAGATAGCCTTGTGCCAGAAATGGAACTCGACACCTCTGTTGAAGAGGTTAAGGCTGGTAAGGAGGTTGTTTACTGGAAGGTCTTCAAAGGAATGACACTCAAAAGTCCATTTGCAAAGCTATTAGTAAAAACCAAATACAAAGAGTTCAATACGACTCGGAGTATAAATACGCTCAAGAAGTTGATTTAGACAATTTGCTGGGCCACCAGTTCCAGCGGCCGAGCAGGGCTACGATGGACGGTACCAGAAGAGTGCGGACAAAGAATGTATCCAGCAATATACCAAAAGCGATAGAAAAGCCGATTTGCCTAAGTTGTTCATCGCCGCCCACCAAACCAAGTACCCCAAAAGTGCCCGCCAGAATCAGTCCGGCCGAAGTCACGGTGGTGCCGGTAATACCTACGGCTTTGGTAACAGCACTCTTAAGAGGAATTTTACCCGAAGCCTCTTCACGGATACGGCTCATAACCAGGATATTATAGTCCTCGCCAAGAGCCATTGAGAAGATGAACATCATAAACGGTAATACGAAGTTAAGGCCGTCACTGCTCCCCAAGTGAACGAATACGATCATCGCGAAACCCAACGCCGCTACGTAGCTCAGGGCAACAGTTGCAATCAGATACCACGGCGCTACCAAGCTCCTTAGCATTATGGCCAGCAACAAGGCGATAATCAGCAGGACTATAGGAATGATTTTCCTCAAATCGTTATTGGCGATGCGGCTAATATCGTAAGCCGCGGCGTCCTGGCCGTAAATCTCGCTGGATTTAGCACCGGCAGCTTCAGCGGCCTTATCCAGAGCCGCCTTTACTCTCGGTGTGGCATCGGTAGCGGCTACGCTGCCGCTCGGCCCGGCATTGGCAATAGTGTAGAATTTAACGGTTTTTGCGCCTGGGCTGATGAACTGCTTGGTGATCTTCGTAGCTGCGGCGTCACCGCTGCGGTGCATCGCGGCTAACTGTTGAGGAGAGATATCTACTCCGTTGACACTGAAGGGTCCACTGACGGCGCTGAAAATCGGCGAGCTGGCTAAGGCTTTTTGGCCTTTGGCTACATTATCTAAATTGTTCCATACAGGTTGAGTGAAAGTCATAAACATATACTGGGGATTATTGTTAGCGGCTGGGAAATGCCGGGTCAGAATCTGCTGACCAACAGCCGAGTCGCTGCCGACAGGCGGAGCACCGCTACTGAAGCCAGCTGTTTTATATCCGACGATACCAAGACTAAGGCCGACGAGTAGTATTACGCCGACAGCCAACATAGCCAACGGTCTCTCGATAACCTTATCAGCCACCCGACCCCACCATCCGATCTTAAGAGGTGTCTTAATGGTTTTTGATGGCCAAAAGACCGCCCGTCCCAGAATTGCCAACAAAGCAGGCAGGAACGTCAGAGCTATCAGCAGCATTATTATTAGACCGATAGCCAAAGATGGCCCAAGTCCTTTATAGATTCCAAATGACGCCAGCAGTAGGCAGAGCAGGGCGGAAACGACGGTAGCCGCCGAGAAAGTTATGGATTCACCCACTCTGGAAAGAGCCTTAACCACCGCGTCCTTAGGAGCCAATCCGTTTCTCAACTCTTCGCGGACTCTAAACACCAGGAATAGGCCATAGTCGGTCCCGGCTCCAAGGATCAGTACGATCAATAGTATTTCAGTCAAGAAAGATACCTGGACGCCTAATTTAGTTGATTCGGCGATAATCGGTTGTGAAACCGTCAAAGCCAGGGCCGCCGGAACAAGAGTTACTAGCGGAGCTAGCGCCGACCTGAAAACGAACAGCAAAAGCAGAATAATGAATATTACCGTATAGGTTTCAGTGCTGTTCTTGCCCTTGGTATTAGCGTTCTGGGCATCGACTTCTTGAGCGAATTCGCCGGTCAGGTGCAGCTGAAGGCCAGGGGATTGATGCTGCTTCAGAACAGCTCTAAGCTTATCGACCAACTTCAAACCATCAGGCCCGACCGCTCCTTCGCCTAAACCTATGATTACCTGCTGAGCCTTGCCGTCTTTCGATTGGCCCAGATCCTGAATCGTGGTCACCGCCTTATTCTTCTTTATGTCGACTAGCGTTGCGGTAACTATTTTCGTATCGCTGTCATTCAGTGGCTGATTATCTCTATAGGCCACTAATACGGTGCGGGTAGCAGTATCCTTGCCGGAAAATTGGGCTTCCAGGGCTGCGCCGCGGGCAGTAGGGCTATCCTTGGGTAAGAAATTGGAGTTGTCGTTGTTTGAGACACTGGCGATGGTTGGCATAAAATGTGCGGTAACAGGTACGGCTGCAATCCAGAATATTAAAATAAACCATCTGAACCTGACAGAAAAACGGGCAATCTTCTCAAACATTAGAACTCCCCTAATACAACAATAGTAATGAACAATAGCACAGAGAACTGTGAGTTAGCTCACCTTTTTTGAGCAGCATTATTCAACTATCGGCTATACCTATGGAGTGAATTCTTGATCGCGGCTAAATTTCCACCTTAGCACTAGCGATATACCTTGCAAAAAAGGCCGTAATATGCTAGAGTAACAGATAAGTTAGCTAAAAATAAAAATGTCAGAAAAATCAGCGGTCATCGAAACAAAACCATCAAGCAGAGGCCTTAAAATTAAAAAGGCAATGGCTGTAGCCACCACTTTTCTGACTGCCGGCGGCATCGCCGCGCCTGTCGCCCACGCCGAGGGTTTTGCTAAGAAACCGCCCAGGAAAGAAGCGGTACATTATGGTCTTCAGAAGGTTAGCGAACTTCCAGGCTACAAAATAAATGTTGGTCCGGAAATGCGTCAGGAACTGATGGATTCCACGGTTGAGGTTATAAAGCATACTCCGCCTAATGCCGACACCATACCCTGGCCGTGGTTTGGTAATTGTACTGGTGTAAAAGTAATGATGCCCGGTCAAACTGATCCTACGGTTATGACTGCCGCCCATTGCTTCAGCGAGGCGACTGGTTTCAAATACGGTGACTTTGCTAATCCGGCTGCACCTAATGACACAGCCGAGAATTTTATAAATGCCGAGTATTACGAAGTGGGTATAGTTGATCCGCAGTCTCCCTGGGAAACAAGAGAGCAGGGACCACTGCTGGGCATCGGCGGGATTTCAATCAGTACTCATCACACAGATGTGGCGCTGCTGGCGCCGTTCACCGGCAAAGGCGGCCCTTCGCCAAGCGGTCAGGACAGTCGAACCTGGGAGCAGATTCCAGCTATTAACTTTAAAGTTGCCCAGCATCTTATACCAGGTGAACAGCTGGCGCTCTACGGAGTACCGCAAGCAGCCAATTTTTCCCCTGTTATCGGCACCGGCCGCTACATCGGCCGAGTACATTTTACAGAGTATGTTTATGACGGCAGCACAGAGACCAGCAGCAGAATGCTTGATATCGTGGCAATCAACCCCAATAACCCGACAGCCGACGCTTGTAACTACGGCGCTAGCGGTTCACTGGCTATGCGGGCAGATGGTAGTATGCTCGGTCCGTTATCAATCCGTTTGAACAAGGGCTATTCAACCCCGAACACTAACCAAGCCGTCGATAGCCCCGACTTCAATAACTATTGGCGCACCAATTGGGAAATGGAAACCGGCGTAGATCTAGAGAACTACTCGACCATATGCGCCTATACGGTGCTGGACAAGAACACTCCCTCCCAACTGGTCGAAGGCTTCAACCATATGACCGTGCCTTATATGAAGTAAGAAATTTCCTTATTTTAAACTACCCATTTGCCTATACTTGTTTTATTGTTAATTAAAGCAAGGAGACAAGTCCTATGTCTGGATTACAGGAAGCATTCTATATCATCAGCATCGTATATATGAGCGTTATGTTCATACTCATAATTGCCCTGGTGGTCTCAGTATTCGTTATCCGCTCAAAAATAAATAAGATTCACCAGATGATAGAGACGAGAGTCAACACGCTCACTACTCTGGCCGAAAAAGGCGGGGAATTGGCCGGATTAGCCGCCAGCAAAGTTGCCGGAAAAGCCAAACGGGCTGCTCGCAAAGCAAAAAAATAATGCCGTTAATAAACTACCTAAAACAAGTAATAAGTGAATTCGGGAATGACAAGGCCGGCACATTGAGTGCAGCCCTGTCTTACACGGCAATATTCGCGGTTGCGCCGATGTTACTGGTAGTGATCAGTCTGACCGGTCTGGTGTTTGGCCAAAAAGCCGTGTCCGGCGAGCTGTTCAATCAAATACAAGGCGTGATGGGTCCCGATGCCGCTAAGACTATCCAAGATGCCGTAATCCACATACACAAATCCCAACACAGCGGTCTGGCTCTGGCTATTGGTATAGTAGGTACGGTTCTGGCCGCCGCCGCCCTATCCCAACAGCTGCAACATTCTTTTGACGTCATCTTCTCGGTGGTGGTAGATCCTAAGGCCGGCTGGAAGACCACACTCTACGCCAAGATAAAGAACGCTGCCACGCTGATTTTAGGCAGTCTGGTTGTGACCGTGTCGATACTGGTCAGCGCCTTGATAACGGGGGTAGGCAAGCGTTTGCAGGACCAGCTTAATATGCCCCAGCAGACTCTGCAGCTTATCAATATTCTAGCCTCGTTGGCCGTGTTCGTGCTGATAGTCTACCTGGTATATCGGGTCCTGCCGGACGTAAAATTGCCTAGGAAAGTAGTCACCTATACCTCACTGGTTATCGGCCTTTTCTTTTTGCTAGGAAAAGTGGTGCTAGGCGCAGTCATCGGGCACAATGGAACAGCCAGCGCCTACGGCGCAGCCGCCTCACTCATCACTCTTTTGCTATGGTTCTTCTATACCGGCGAGATATTGTTTTTGGGTGCCGAAGGTATGAAAGTATATCTGAATAACAGGGGGCATATATATAAGTCCAAACGCTACACTCTGAGGCAGAAAACCATCAACATCCAAACCAAAGATAACATCCAAGGTCGGGCGGCAGAGGGCTTCGCGCACGGTTTTACCAAAAAAGTCCGCTCCTCAAAAAAGTAAAAAATTTTATTTGACAATTTAGCAAACCAACTAATAATGAGGCCTATGTTTAATAACTAAGGAGGAAACCGAATGTTTTACGGTAACTATTTAGTAAGAATCATCAACGTAATAGTAGGTATATTTGAAGCGATCCTAGGCCTTCGGGTACTGTTTAGATTGTTCAACGCCAACCCAACCAGCCCGTTCGTGCACTGGATCTACCAAACAAGTAGCAGCTTGATGGATCCATTCCGCGGCATTTTCACGACTCATCAGATTGTTGGGGGCTATACCCTGGATGTCAGCGCCTTGTTCGCCATGCTGATGTACTTGATAATCGGCAGTATACTAGCTGCCCTACTAAGCATGCTGCCAGTTGGTCCGGCTCGCCCGGCCGTGGTCGATGACCGCCCGGTTGCCAAGCGGACCACTACTGTTCGCCGCCGCCGATAATTTTCTACTTCTCTTAAAGCGAATAGGCACGGTCTATTTAGCCGTGCCTATTTTTGTACGGTTATTTTTACATTATTTTTAGACGCCTTGAATCGTTATGATATAGCTAATGGCTTTGACACTTATTATGGGTCCGATGAAAAGCGGTAAATCGTTAGAACTTATCGCTCGGGTGGCGCCTTATGAATTCGCTGATAAAAAAGTTCTTTACCTGCAATCATCCAAGGATGTGCGGGATCAAGGAATAACCTCAAGGATCGGCATAAACACCAAAGCTGAGCGCGTAGCGTCATTAACGGAAATAAATAATGGCTTTGATGTCATTGCCGTAGATGAGGTCCATATGTTTCCGGAAACCGACGCCGAGCAGATAGGGAAGTGGATAGCCGAAGGTAAGGATGTGTTCGTAACCGGCCTGGATCTTGACTATAGCGCAACGCTGCAGCCGATGGTCGCCCGGATTTTAGAGCTAAAACCGCACAATATAATCATCAAGAAGGCGGTCTGCGAAGTCTGTCATAAATACCGTGCCCAATTTACCCAGATCCTGCATAAAGGCCAACCGGTTCTGGGCGGCTTGCCATCTGTAGTTCCAGAAGACGGAACTTATTCATACGAAGCTCGCTGCCGGGAATGTTACGTTAAAAAATAGCTATTGATGAACGATAACGGGGGTACCTATCGGTGCCCAGTCGTAGATCCATTTGGCGTCATCATCCATCACTCCCACGCAGCCGTGTGAACTATTTATGTTGCCGAACCAACTGGCTGGCCGCCAATAGTTGCCGTGGATGGCGTAGTCCTTGTAGAAATAATTTACCCAGGGCACTGCCGGCTGGAAATAGCGGCTGCCATCGGCGTTGCTGCCGCGCATATCCTGGCTCTCAAATTTGGCGTAGATGGCATATTGTCCGAGCACAGTAGGGGTTTTAGGCGCGCCGGCCGAAACCAAGAAACTGTGCACCATCGTACTCTGTTCGTAAGCATACATCCGCTTGGTTGTGGTATCTACCACTATCCATTTATCATACGGTTTTACTTCTACTGATTTAGCTTCGGCGTAACTGATATCCAGCTTCTGATCCAGGCCTTTAGCACTGGTAACCTTCTGGGCGATATCAGCCGCGGTCTTATCCTTATTAACTATGTCTATACCATTGGCACCGTAATCCAGTACCGTTACGGAGCCATCGGCTTCGGTCATCGTCAGGCGGCTGCGGGGTGGCTGTACGTAAGGTCGAGCGATCTTATCCAGATAGGACTGCACACGTCCGCTGTTGACGCTGATATCTATGGTCCGACTATGCTCAACCGGGCTGATATCCAACCAAGCGGCGATGTCGGTTGGAGACGGAGTGATTGTAGCGCTGTCTATATGTAGGACTATTTTTTGATTCAGGATGCTTTCCAGCTTGGTTTTCTCATCGCTCAGGTCCGAAGCCCGGATTGGCGCCGGGATGGTCAGCTTCTGAAGAGTGATTGGGGAGGCATCCAGTGAGGCAACTTTTGCTGGCAGATCTATGTAAGGGTTGGCTTCGGTCTGGCCTTTGCCGGAGGATTCCTTAACGATGGTGACCTTGCCGCCATCAATGCTCAGCGAGGCGTTATGGTACGGCTGATCCGGTTTGATTACCGAGGTATGCAAAAAATTCTGCAGCACATCTTTATCTATATTGGTGACTAACTCCAGCTTGATAGGTTTCCACCACATCATCCGGCCCAGCCAATCTTTGCCAACTTGGGATTTCACCAAGGCGACGGATTTGCCGGAATCTATGGTGATGCCGGTCTTAGCCAGCGGGTATTTTTGGACTTTGCCGGCAGTGTCTTTAAGGGCTAAGTTATATCCGGAAATATCTGATGAAATTTGCTTCTGTAGCTGCGTGTCGCTTTGGCTGGGCGATACTTTGATGTTGCCAAGATAAACCGGCGCCAGTGAACGGTGGAATATAAATAAAAAGCCAGCCAGGCCTATTGCTATCATCACAAAAACTACTGCCGGCCCAAGGATGAACCATTCTTTCCAAAAGGGTTTTTCAGGTTGTTGCTCAGTGCCTGGTGTATCTTCTTCGGGTATCTCCGGTGGGGTCTCAGGACTCTGCGGATTATTCTGTCTAACTTTCGATACGGCGCTCTTCCAAACCTGCAGCCGAGGCGGCGTTTCCACTGGCGGTTCGGGGCTTTCTGGAAGCTCCGGCTCAGGGGTAGCCTTTCCGGAAGACTTCTTGGCTTTGGCGGGCAGAAAATCGGAGAAATATTGTGCCGCTACAGGAGTTGGGCTTGCCGGGGCAAAGTTAAGCCGGGCAGTTGGAAGAGAATTGCCCCAAATATCAAAAACCTTTGTTTTTGGCCCCATTTTTTTGTTTCACTTTATCTTTTTTTGAGGAACTTTTTTCGTTTTGATTTATAACGAATTACCATAAGCATACCATATATTCCGCTCAGGCGTTCTAGGGGTGATATCTCTTTCGCTTGGTTCTCACAAGCTCATCAGTACGGTTTAGCACGTAGAGAGATAGTTTAAAGCGCCAGTGCGGTTTTATTCGCACTTGGCGCTATGGCGGATAAGCAATATCGCTTATCCGCCCGGAGGAGATCTCATCGCTGAGGGTTGTCGCACTCGTAGTGCTGGATCTTCTTGTCCGGCTGGGGCCAGTGCACCCTATCGCCGGTCTGGAAGGGCAGCCCGCACTCGCCGTTGCAGGTGCGCCGGCGCACCACGTTGATGTTAGTGGCGCTCAGCTTGCAACTGCCTTTCGGCGTCGGTACGTATTCGTCCGGCATCTTTCCTCCTTTCAGAGGCTGAGGGCCAACGCCGCCACCAGTAGGACGGTGAAGAGCCCGGCCAGGACAAGGAAGATGATCCTTGTTGCCAGCCAGAACTCCAGCCATCCG
>Ga0070714_100000274_pt1 | contig 39436 bp, 33 predicted proteins | sample LARL83metaG_FD_65450 | JGI IMG/M metagenome (GOLD analysis project Ga0070714, IMG submission 65450) | Corn, switchgrass and miscanthus rhizosphere microbial communities from Kellogg Biological Station, Michigan, USA - LAR L8-3 metaG | ecosystem: Host-associated > Plants > Roots > Rhizosphere ... | reverse complement strand
TGTGCCAAGACGGAACTGGTATAACCCGACATCTCACTCGCCCTTTATCCGGCCACTTGTAGTCGCGTGATCTCCGCAACCAACTCATTCTTAGCCACCTGAAGCGCACGCTCGGGGGTTAGCCGACCAAAGAGATCGAGCGATCGCGCGATGACCCCAGTCCAGCCAGTCTGGTGGCTGGCTCCAAGCCCCGCACCATTTTCGCCGTGGAAGTATTCATAAAAGAGGATGTAGTCCTTCCAGTGCGGGTCCTCTTGAAACTTCCGGGTACCACCGTACACCGGCCGCTTACCATCAGCCCCTCGCAGGAAGATCGCCGCCAACCTGGACGAAATCTCTTTCGCAACCTCAAACAAGGTCAAATAGTTGCCTGAACGTGTAGGGCATTCCACTTTGAAATCGTCGCCATAAAACTGATAGAGGTTCAAGAGTGCCCGAATGATCAATGCGTTGACCGGCATCCAAACGGGACCTCTCCAGTTGGAATTGCCGCCAAACATTCCCGTGTTGGATTCTGCCGGTAAATACTGAACACCGTAGTCATGACCCGCTACATTGACGACGAAGGGATGCTCCAGGTGATATTTGGACAAGGAACGAATGCCGTAAGGTCCGAGGAATTCATTTTCATCCAACATGTACCCAAGTATTGTTTCGATCTTACGTTTGTTGCAGACGGAGAGAAGCCGTCGGTTGGCGTAGCCCACAAAGCTTTCGTCTGCAGGCGCGATATGTTTCAGTAGCTCAGGATGACGTTTTCGGAAAGTTTCTACCAATTCCCTCAGCCTCGGAAGCTTCGTCAAAACACCGGTCGGTTCCAGCACGGTTGATGCACACAACGGCAACAATCCAACCATAGAGCGGACTTTCATCTTCATGGCGTCGCCATTGGGCAGGTGTAGCAGATCATAAAAGAACCCATCTTCGGTGTCCCACATCTCGTCATGATTCACGCCCATGCGGTCCATTGCATAGGTGATCCAAAGGAAGTGCTCCAGAAAACGGAAGGCGATCTCCTCATAAATGGAGTCATGCTCCGCCAGAATCAGCGCGATCTCCAACATGTTCTGGCAATAGAATGCCATCCACGCAGTACCATCAGCTTGGTCCAGGTGACCGCCCGTCGGAAGTTGTGCACTTCTGTCAAAGACGCCGATGTTATCGAGTCCCAGGAACCCTCCAGCAAAAACATTTCTTCCCTGCGGGTCCTTGCGGTTCACCCACCAGTTGAAATTTTGCATCAGGCCTTGGAACGAACGTTCCAGGAAACGCACGTCGGACCGGCCCAGTTCTTTTTCAACGTTGTATAGAAACAGCGTTGCCCAGGCGTGAACTGGAGGATTTACGTCGCTGAAGTTCCATTCGTAAGCAGGAATTTGCCCGTTCGGGTGCGCGTATAGATTGCGCAACATGAGCAATAGCTGGTCTTTTGCAAAATCGAAATCAACAATGGAAAGCGCTATGGTGTGGAACGCCAGGTCCCACGCAGCGTACCACGGGTACTCCCACTTATCGGGCATGGAAATGATGTCGCTGTTCAGCATGTGAAACCATTCAGAGTTCCTTGCATGTCCGTTTTGACCTCCTAACAGCGGATGGGATTTGTGCTCGTTAAGCCACTTATCCAGGTCGAAGTAGTAGTACTGCTTGCTCCACAACATCCCCGCCAGCGCCTGGCGGTGAACGCGATGTTCATCGTCACTCAGTGAAGAAGGGGTGATCCTTGCATAGAACTCATCTGCCTCGGCGATCCGCTGGCTGAAGATCTCCTCAAAGTCGGTCAGTGCATTGCCTGCTCGCTGGGCACTAAGACGCATCCTGACGGATTTTCCTTGTCCGGCAGGAATGCTGAGGAAGTACAGGGCTGCTGCTTTTGTGCCCTTCTTTGCGGGATTGATCGCGTCCGTCTTCTTCGAGATTAGGTACTCATGAAAAGCATCCTTGACGAAGGGTGACGCGTTCGGCTGACCCCACAGATGTGCGGTATTGGTTTCATTATCGGTAAATAGAAGCTCGGGATTGCCTTCGCAAGTGAGCACGCACTCGTGAACAACTGGACTGGACGCAAGAACAACCCCAGGAGCAATGCGTTGCAACTCTGGCTTTTCGTCATTTGAGTTGCTCCAGGTATTTCGAAACCACAAAGTGGGAAGCAAGCATAAATCGGCAGACTCAGGGCCGCGGTTGAACACGGAAATGCGTATTAATATGTCGTCAGGGTCGCCCTTCGCATATTCAACAAACACGTCGAAGTATCGGTCGTCGTTGAAGATGCCGGTATCTATGAGCTCGTATTCGAATTCATCGCGAGACCGTTCCCGGTTGGTCTGCACCAGATCTAAGTAGGGGAACTCCCGCTGAGGATACTTGTACAGGTACTTCATGTAGGAATGAGTGGGAGTGCTGTCAAGATAGAAGTAGTATTCCTTCACATCTTCGCCATGGTTGCCTTCGCTGTTTGTCAGCCCGAACAACCGCTCTTTCAAAATGGGGTCGCGTCCATTCCACAGGGCCAAGGCGAAACACAAACTCTGCTTGTCATCTGAAATCCCCGCAAGTCCGTCCTCGCCCCATCGGTAGGCCCGCGAGCGGGATTGATCATGGGAGAAGTAGTCCCATGCATTCCCATCCTGGCTGTAGTCTTCGCGTACTGTGCCCCATTGCCGCTCGCTCAGATAGGGCCCCCACTTTTTCCACGGAACGCCGAGCTCTCGGGCATCGTTAAGTCGCCTTTGCTCTTTCGTCTCTATCGGCGGAACAGATGTTCGGACAGGCATCGTTGTCTCCCTCACAATCCTTTACGACCCGAGCAGACTTGCAATCGGGTGGTAGTTGTTAACGTAATTGACCAGCAATCGTAATTGGCAAGAGCTCTGTGCAAGGACTGGCAGTATTACTAGCAATCAAGGAAGGTCAAGGGACGGCTAGTGGCAAGATCCATCATCCTGAAATGTGCCACTGCTCAACATTGATTCGATAGCGCGAGCGCATGCGATGATCTTCTGAGATTCGGGCTCGTTCTTGAGAGTGTTGGGCGAAGTTGCGTACTTGCCTGTGTCCATCGACTCATGGGCGAGGAGCAGTTTGTTGCTCCATTCATCAACGAAGTGAAACTCATTGTTGAGCAGCTCGAAAGCGCTCCTGTCAGCGGCCGCCGTGGCTGCGACGGACGCCAAGTTAAGACCGTCAGCGGCCTTTGCTCGGAACCCGTGTACCCACTGCTCAGTGATCGGAAATCCGTTTTCGATGGCGTTCGCCAAAGGACTGGCCCATTCTCGCAATAAGGCGATTTCTTCGACTCCAGCCTTCATGAATTCACGGGAGAGGGCGTTCGGATCAGAGGTGCCGGAAGCCTCGCCACTGGATTGGGACATCGGAAGGGTAAGAATTAACTGATCGCCTTGGAAGGAAAGTGCACCTTGAGTGATCCGAACGAGAGCATTAGCATCGATGTAGTTTTTCCCACCCAACTGCACAACTTCCGCGTTCCCGCTGTGCCCATTGACCACAATGGAGCGATTTCGCACGCCGGTCTGGGACACTGCTTGCATCGTCATAGCAGTCATCAGCGTGAGTGCGACGACTACTGGAAAGCGCAGCCTCATTTTTGTTCCTTACTGAAGTGTGAATAATTTTGCTTCTACGCTTTAGCTTTAGCTACCGGTACTGGCACTAGTAGCAGTTCTCCACGCGTGTTCGCAGCATCAAGATTCGTCGAGGAGACTGCATTGTTCTCTCGACCAGACCAGCGAAGCTATTACCGGATCGCCGCCGAGACCCGCGCCCTGCGAATCGCGATGCTTCTCGGATTATTGTTTTGCTCAGGGATCTACTCTCGTTCACAGAACGTGAGCCCCAGCACTTCGACCTCTGATGTGCATGCTCATAAACGTATACCCGCGAAGGATGACGTTGAAGCTATCGGGTCTCGGGACATCGGAAAGCGTGGGATCGGCGACTGGTACTCGCTCGAGCAGGAAGCAAAGATCGGACGTCAATATGCGAAGGCTATAGACGAAAACTCCAAACTGTTGGACGATCCCCTGGTAAACGAGTACGTAAATCGAGTTTGCCAGAACATTGTCCGGAATTCCGACGCGAAGGTCGCATTTAGGATCAAGGTCATCGACTCTGACGAAGTCAACGCTTTTGCCCTGCCAGGTGGCTTTATGTACATCAACACCGGGCTGCTAATCGCGACTCAGGACGAAGCTGAACTGGCTGGGGTCATGGCACATGAAATCGCCCATGTTGCTGCTCGCCACGCCACCCGTCAGATGACGCGTCAAAAAATGTTTGATTTTGCGTCTCTCCCACTCGTTTTTGTCGGCGGCGGGGCGGGTATGATTCTCCAGACTGCAATGGGTGCAGCGAAGCCGTTGGGGTTAAATAAGTTCAGCCGCAGTTTTGAAGCCGAGGCCGACTACCTGGGAGTTCAATATTTGTACAAAGCTGGATACGATCCTGCGGCTCTGATTTCATTCTTCGAACGAATGAACACATTGCAGAGGCACAAGGGTGGCGCGGTCGCCAAAGCGTTTTCAACCCACCCCGAAACACGGGACCGAATACGAAAACTTCAAAAGGAACTCAGCCAGATTCTCCCAAAACGAGAGCTTTATGAGGTATCGAGTTCCGATTTCGATGAAGTCATTGCTCATCTGTTGGCGATCGAAAGATCCGCTCACCTATCTACGGAGTCGTCCAAACCGACATTGCGACGCCACGTCTCAATTCAGGCACCGCCAAACGCGCCTCAGCCGCCAGATAGATAGGTATTTGATACATGGGAGAGCGTCCGCGCCCGCGACTGTCATTTCTGGCAGTTCGCAGACTGGAAACACCAACTCATCATCAGCCTGTGCTTTTGCAGGATCGTTCCACGGTGCGCGAGCACAACGGGAGCCACGCGTGATACGCCGCATAATCTCCAGCCTGTGCATTCTGGCGCTGGTACCAGGCAACACCGTCTTACGAGCACAGACTTCTCAGCCAAACCCGTCCTCCGCGCAATCGGGGAAATCTACCTCCTCTCAGTCGTCGAGTTCTACCTCTGAGCCGGAAGCGGCAAAACTTCCTCCGGACCAACTCGACTCTCTGGTTGCTCCAATCGCGTTATATCCCGACCCGCTCTTGAGCCAGACGCTGGTCGCCTCCACCTATCCATTGGAAGTGGTTCAGTTAAAGCAGTGGCTGGAGAAGAACAGCGGGCTCAAAGAAAAGGAATTGGCAGAGGCTGTCAAAAAACAGAATTGGGACCCAAGCATCCAGGCATTGGCAGCACTGCCCGATGTAGTGAAGCGACTATCTGAAGACATCAAGTGGACAACGGACCTCGGGAATGCCTTCCTTGCCCAGCAGGGCGATGTGATGGATGCAGTCCAGCGAATGCGCAAGAAGGCGCAGGACACTGGAAACCTGAAATCCAGCGAGCAACAAAAAGTTGAGACCAAGGTTGTAGAAAACAAGCAGGTCATCGTAGTCCAGCAAGCCAGTCCTGAAGTGGTTTATGTGCCCACATACAATCCGACGGTAGTTTATGGTCCGCCCGTCTATCCGTACCCCCCCGTCTACTACCCGCCGCCGGGCTATTACGCCGCCGGCATGGCGATATCGTTTGGAGTCGGCATCGCAATGGGTGCCGCATGGGGCGGAGGCTGGGGCTGGAACTGTGGTTGGGGCGGCGGTCACAATAACGTCTATATCAACAACAACAACAATTTCGTCCGCAACTCTAATGTCAACCGTAATGTATCCAATCGCAACGTTCGCACCGGTGGTAACACGTGGCAACATAATCCACAACATCGCGGAGGCGCACCTTATTCAGACCGGGCCACCGCGCGGCAATACGGGGGCACCACACGCGGGGATTCAATGGCGAACCGGCAGCAGAATGCCCGCCAATCGGTCCAAACAAACCGGCAGAATGCTGGAACTGGAACTCGCAGCAGCGGTACAGGGAAGCCGCAACAGGCGGCCATGCGCGAAAGCGCAGGCTCGGCGAATCGACAATCTGGCAGCGCCAATCGAAGCACCAGCGGAGGCGGTGATCGGGTTGGAAATCGAAGCGTCTCCAGCGATAGCGGCTCCCGAAGTTCCAGCGCTTTCAGCGGTGGCGGGTCCTCCGGGGCGAGCGCAAGGAGCAGCAGTTCACGCGGAGCTTCCAGTATGGGTGGAGGCGGTGCGAGAAGAAGCGGAGGCGGGGGACGCCGACGCTGATGGTGAGGAGAGAACCGTACTTATGAAGTTCAACTTTCATCGATCGGTTACCTGTTTTGTGTGGATGGTCGGTATTCTCTCAGGGGCAGCAGCCATGCGAGCCCAGACGGAGGGAGCGTCTTCTTCGTCATCGGGCTCGCTAACTGCACCGCAATCCTTCGCAACTCCGCGCCAGGCTGCAGACGCTTTGATCGCAAGCGCGCAGTCTGACGATGTAAACAGCCTGCTTCGCATCTTCGGCCCGGAAGGCAAAGATCTTGTTTCGTCCTCGGATCCAGTCCGTGACAAGCAATATATCGAAGCATTCGCGGCTAAAGCGCAGGAAAAAACCAAGATCGAAGCGGATCCAAACAATCCTTCCCGAGCTGTTATCGCCGTTGGAAATGATGACTGGCCGATGCCGGTTCCCCTGGTGCGAACAAACGGTAAGTGGCACTTCGATGCCAAGCAGGGTCGCAATGAGGTCCTGTACCGCCGCATCGGCGCGAACGAGCTTGATGCGATTCAGATTTGTCGTGGATTCGTTGAGGCGCAAAAGCAATATTCCTCGCAGATTCACGACAATTCCGGCATCAACGAATATGCGCAGAAGATCATCAGTTCTCCCGGAAAGCACGATGGACTTTATTGGCAGAACTCAGATGGTTCCTCGGGAGGTCCGATCGGCGAAGTGGTGGCACGCGCCATTAGTGAAGGCTATTCGGCAAACGAGAAATCCGGGTACCACGGCTACTATTTCAAAGTCCTAAAAGGCCAAGGACCGGCTGCCCCCCTGGGCCAGTTGGATTACGTGATTGGCGGGGTCATGATTGGTGGCTTTGCTCTAGCCGCCGTTCCAGTCGAATATCGAGTCACAGGTGTAAAAACCTTTATCGTTAGTTACGACGGAGTGGTTTACGAGAAAGACTTGGGACCTGACTCGCTCCAGATCGTCCAGGGTATGGACCGGTACAACCCAGACAGTGGCTGGAAGCCCTCTCGAGACTAACAAGCTCTCGCCTCAACTTTTCTAATCGCCAATCCGGCTTTTTCACGTCGCCAAAATCTCCCTGTCATTGTTATCAGTTCACGACTGTGAGGTTTACGTGTTCAGATGCGTCTCAATTCAGACATTTCGTGCACACGCCAGAGCACGAACCGCGGAGGCAAACGATGTTGTCACAAAGTACAACACACGAATTGGTTGAAAGGGCGAAGGGAGGCGATGCCACCGCCTTCGAAGCAATTTACCGGCAGCATAGAGACCGGGTCTTTCGACTATGCGTGCGACTCACCAACAACGTCACTGAGTCCGAGGATTTGACACAAGAGGTTTTTTTACACGCCTATCGGCACCTGCACGGCTTCCGCGGGGAGGCAAGATTCAGCACGTGGTTGCATAGAGTTGCCGTCAACACTGTCATGATGTTCCTGCGTGCACGCCATAATCGCATGAATGTTTTCGTGAGCGATTTTGAATGGGCGGATGAACGTCTGCCGCAACCATCTCCTCGACCGCCCTCCTATGGATACAAGGCTTTCACGTGTCTAGCTCTGGCACAAGCCATTGCCACGCTTCCTGAGCGACGGCGGCTGGTCGTCATACTGCATGATATTCATGGCCTTACGCACGCGGAGGTGGGTTCGCGACTACGCATTCCGTCAGTGACCAGCAAATCGCAGCTTCACTATGCTCATCTGGCACTTCGGGGCATTCTCAGCGGGTCGAACACTATTGGCCGGGCCTGAAAGTTCCATGCCAATTAAGATCTGAATAAATACTGAGCAGCCGTGTCCCTGAAAGAAGTAACAGTTCTCGGCTATGCGAGGCCGTGAAAACTTGTAGGTGAACTGCAATTCTGAACCCGTTCATCTTGTGAACCCTCACATACGGGAGAGCACACAATGGCACCCTTGCTGAATATCTTAGGAAACCCAAGTTCATGCGGTTCCTGCGTCGACACGTCCTGCGGAACCTGCAATACCAGCTCTGAACCGTCAAGCCCTCGCACCGACCTTAGTCGACGTCAGTTCGGCGCGACGATCCTAGGGGCTTCAGCGGCACTATTAGCTGGCTGCACGAGCAAGAAAGCAGGAGAGTCAGCAGACACGACGACAACAGAAACAGCTTCAACTCCCGCCCTGGCACCAGATCTCGAGGTCGTCAAGCAATCCAAAGGCCCCATCATGACCGTCCTCGAAGAGTTTTACAAAATGGGACCTGGCCCTTCGAGTTCGCACACCATGGGTCCGATGAGGATCACCTACGATTTTTTCCAGCGCGTTTCGAAGCTGCCTGACGATCAACTCAAGCGCGCAACCGCACTCAAAGTCCATCTGTATGGCAGCCTCAGTGCCACAGGTAAGGGACACGGTACAGATCGAGCTTCCCTTGCGGGACTTCTTGGAAAAGCTCCCGCAACTTGTCCTCCTCAATTTCTCGATAGCCTCGCAAACAATCCAGAAGAGGTACACAAACTCACGCTTGGGCCAACGACATTGAACGTTAGCCTCAAAGATGTGATCTTCGATGCAACAAAGGGCGACTTTCATCACCCGAATACCATGACGGCAAGGCTGCTCGCCGGTAACGAATCCCTGTACGAACTTGAGTACTACTCGGTTGGGGGAGGCTTTATTGAATGGAAGGGATACAAGCCTCCGGACAAAGGCCAACCGAAATATCCGTACCAACATGCCACAGAGCTCAAGAAGTATCTGATCGACGATAAGGTGCCCTTAGCGCAACTCCTCCTGACGAATGAAATGGAGATTTCCGGAAAAAGCGAGAAGGATATCTGGGAATTTCTGGACCAGGTAGCCGAAGTCATGGTCCGCGGCGTGGACACAGGATTGTCAGTCGAAAGCGTGCTTCCTGGCCCGATCAAATTGCACAGCAAAGCAGCCGCGATGAACCGGAACCTGAAAACGTCCCAAAAGGGAGAGGCCGGCAAAGCGGTTACACGCGTAGCATCGTATGGCTTTGCCATGGGCGAAGAAAACGCCCGGGGTCACATTATCGTGACCGCTCCCACTGCGGGCTCCGCGGGAATCATGCCGGCGGTTCTTAAGTCGCTGCGGGATGGAAATGTCCCAACCCAGAAAATTCGCGAAGGGTTCCTGGCTGCAGCGGCAATCGGCTACCTGTGCAAGCACAATGCAACGCTTTCCGGCGCGGAAGGAGGTTGTCAGGCTGAAGTGGGAGTCGGGTCGTCGATGTCAGCCGCAATGATTGCGCAGGCCCTCGATGGCCGCCCGAAAGTGGTTTCCAACGCCGCTGAATCTGCCCTTGAGCATCACTTAGGTATGACCTGCGATCCGGTGGCGGGATATGTTCAGATTCCCTGCATCGAACGCTGCGCCTATGGAGCCGTGAAGGCATGGACCGGCTATTGCATCGCGAGCGAAGAAATACCAGAACAGCGCCGCGTTGACCTCGACACCAGCATTGCTGCAATGGCTCTTACTGCCAAAGAAATGAACTCGAAATATAAGGAGACCTCGGAAGGTGGCTTGGCCGTCTCGCTAGTTCTCTGCTGACGACCTCAGACTAAACCGCAGCAATCAACCCTGGGTAGAGCAAATGGCGGTCTCCACTTATTCCGCAAATGGGTACTCGACTGAGAAACTAAGTAAGACTGCCTCTATCGCGTGGCTGGTCGCCGCCGTCTTCTATTTCTATCAATATGTGGAGCGAGCCTCTCCATCGGTGATGATGCCGCAGCTGTCTGATGCTCTTGGAAAAAGTACTCTCGAAGTAGCTTCGCTGGTCGCGTTCTTCTATTACGGGTACTCCACATTCAGTTTGGCGGCTGGCGCCAGCATGGATCGACTTGGACCGCGACATATCTTACCTCTCGCTGCGGTAGCCGCAGGGTGCGGTGCCCTGTTATTCGCCACGGGAAGCAGCGGTGCTGCAACTTTCGGCAGATTCCTGCAGGGAGCGGCCGGCGGATTTGCACCCGTGGGGGCGATTTACATCGTAACAACGCGTTTTCCTCCATCCATGGCTGCGACGCTGATTGGGGCAACACAAATGTTCGGCATGGCAGGGGGAGCAGCCGGACAGTTCTTGGTCGGCCCGCTCATTGCGAGTGGAGTTTCATACAAGACGTTCTGGTTGCAGATGGGTATCGCGGGCTTTTGCATTGGAGCTCTCCTGCTGGTCCTGCTTCCGTCTGAACCCAGGAAAAAAGAAAAGCGTGCGGAATTGTCAGAAACCTTGTCTGGCTTCGGCGTAGTCTTTAGAAACCCCCAATCCATCTATTGCGGCGTCATCGCCGGTCTTTTGTTTATTCCAACCACTATTTTCACGATGATCTGGGGCGTCCGCTATCTCCAGGAAGCCCATGGATTCGACTATGCGACCGCAGTTCTCCGTTCGGCATCGATTCCCGTGGGGTGGATCATCGGCTGTCCGCTGCTCGGGTACATATCGGACCGAATTGGACGGCGCAAGCCTGTCATCGTTGCAGGCGGCTTTGCTCTTTTTTCGTGCCTCTGCTGGATTCTCTTCGCGCCACCTGGAATATTGCCTCCATACACAGTGGGATTGTTGGCTGGGATTGCTTCGGGCTCGGCGATGATCCCCTACATCGTAATCAAGGAAGCGAACCCGCCTCATTTGGGAGGCACGGCTACTGGTGTAATTAGTTTCGTTAACTTCTCCCTAAGCGCTCTTCTGGCGCCTGGTTTCACGTGGATGTTGCGTTACGCATCTTCTCGCGCCAACGCAATGGAGTTACCGCATTACCAAACGGCATTTATTCCGATGTTGCTGGGTGTGGCGGCTGCGGTCGGGTTGACTTTTCTCCTGAAGGAAACAGGAAAACGAGCACCCACTGCAGTGGTATTGCCGTTTAAGAAAGCTGCTTAGGGTCAACCGTTCGCTTCATACCGGAGGATTTATGGTCACCGCAACTTCCTCGACTACATCGACCGACAAACTCAGCGCAGCTTGGAAGGGTTTTGTTCCCGGACTCTGGCAGAAGGATATTGACGTTCGCGACTTTATCCAGCAGAACTATACCCCCTATCACGATGACGAGTCTTTTCTGGCGGCGGCCACGCCTCGTACGACAAAGCTGTGGCAAAAACTGGGTTTCCTTTTCGCCGAGGAAAGAAAAAAGGGGGTACTCGATATTTCCCAGATTCCGAGCTCAATAACGGCCCACGCCCCCGGCTACATCGACCGAACCAATGAAATCATCGTCGGCTTGCAGACTGACGCACCCCTCAAGCGGGCGATCATGCCCAACGGTGGCTTTCGGATGATTGTTTCTGCGTTGAAGACCTATGGGTATGAACCCGATCCCAATGTGGTGGAAGCGTTCACGAAATACCGCAAGACTCACAACGATGCCGTGTTCGACGCCTATACAGCTGACATCAGGCGTTGCCGCAGTTCCCACATTCTCACCGGACTGCCTGACGCGTACGGTCGCGGCCGGATCATAGGGGACTACCGCCGTGTCGCTCTCTACGGAGTGGCTCGCCTGATTGACCACAAGCAGGACGAGAAACGCAGCCTCGACTTCAAGATGTCGACGGATGCGGTCATCCGCGATCGCGAGGAACTGGCAGAGCAGATTCGCGCTCTCAAAGAGCTGCAGCAGATGGCATCATCTTACGGATTCGATATTTCTGGCCCGGCAACCAGCGCGCGCGAGGCCGTGCAGTGGCTTTACTTCGCCTATCTCGCAGCCGTGAAAGAGCAGAATGGCGCAGCTATGTCGTTAGGCCGGACATCCACGTTCCTGGATGTCTATTTTGAGCGAGATCTTGCCGAAGGGCTGCTAACCGAACAACAAGCACAGGAAATCATTGATGACTTCATAATAAAACTCCGGATCGTTCGTTTCCTTCGCACACCGGAATACGATGCCCTGTTCGCAGGGGACCCGACATGGGTTACGGAATCCATAGCCGGCTTAGGCGACGATGGCAGGTCTCTCGTAACGAAAACGAGCTTTCGCTTTCTGCAGACTTTGTACAATCTTGGGCCGGCGCCGGAGCCGAACCTGACCATCTGGTATTCACCGCGTCTCCCGGATCCGTTCCGAAGCTTTTCGGCTAAGGTCGCAATCGACACCAGCTCCATTCAATTCGAGAGTGACGAGATCATGCGCCGCAGTTGGGGTGACGACGGCGCAATTGCCTGCTGTGTCTCGCCCATGCTGGTAGGCAAACAGATGCAGTTCTTCGGGGCCCGGGCCAACCTCGCGAAGTGCCTGTTGTACGCAATCAACGGTGGAAGAGACGAAATCACGGGACAGCAAGTGGGTCCAGCGTTTCCCGGGGTGCAAGGCGAATATCTCAATTTCGAAGATGTGGTGCAGAAATTTGAAGGGATGATGGAGTGGTTGGCGGGCGTTTACGTCAATGCCATGAATGTCATTCATTACATGCACGACAAGTATTCGTACGAGCGTCTGGAGATGGCCCTTCACGATTATGCTCCGCTGCGAACCATGGCATTTGGCATAGCTGGGCTGTCAGTCGTTGCTGATAGCCTTTCGGCGATTCGCTATGCCAAAGTTCGAGTGGTCCGCGACAAAGCTGGGCTGATTAACGACTACGACATCGAGGGCGCATTCCCGCAATTTGGAAACAATGACAACAAGGTGGACCAACTGGCGTCATGGGCCGTCACGACCTTCATGAACAAGTTGAGGAAGTACCCAACTTACAGAGACGCGCTCCACACGCAATCGGTTCTAACCATCACATCGAATGTTGTGTACGGTAAAAATACCGGGAATACCCCGGATGGCCGGCGTCAAGGCGAGCCCTTTGCCCCTGGCGCCAACCCGATGCACGGTCGCGACCGTCATGGGATCCATGCGTCAGCAGCGTCAGTGGCAAAAATTCCTTATCGCGATGCCGCCGACGGCATTTCCCTCACCTCGACGCTGGTACCGGAGAGCCTGGGCAGAATCTCCGAAGACCGCATCACCAATTTGCGAAATATTCTCGACGCCTTCTTTGGCGTGACGGGATACCACATGAACGTGAACGTGCTGAACCGCGAAATGCTGGTCGATGCAATGGATCACCCGGAGAAGTATCCCAGTCTGACGATCCGGGTCTCGGGTTATGCAGTCAATTTTGTTCGCCTGACACGCGACCAGCAAATGGACGTAATTAACCGCACCTTCCACGGGGAATGAGCTTATGACGGTGGAGAATCAAGTTCGTGAACTGGAGCTTGAGGCCAGAAGCCCCTACGAATTCAGAATCGATCAGGGGCGTGGTGTATCCGAATCCGACATAAGGCACGCCCTCGCGACTGGAGAGATGGGGTTCCTGCATTCCTTTACAACTGGTTCAACCGTGGACGGCCCCGGAGTGCGTGTGGTCGCGTGGACAACCGGTTGCCAGTTCAGGTGCCTGTACTGTCATAACCCGGACACTTGGAACCTAACGAACGGCACCCCTGTCACGGTGGCAAGAGGGGTTGAAGAGCTACGGAAGTACCGCCATGGGCTGAATTCGATGAAAGGCGGGTTCACGTTAAGCGGCGGCGAACCCCTAATGCAGGACCGATTTGCCGTGAAGCTGCTGTCGGCCGTGCGAGGCTTGGGTATTCACACTGCGTTGGATACGAACGGTGCACTGGGCGACCGAATCAGCGACGCAGAACTTGAAAATATCGACTTAGTGCTTCTGGACATTAAGAGCTGGTCACCCGAACGTCATCGAAGCCTTACCGGCATGGAGATCCAGCCAGTGCTCAAGTTCGCGACGCGACTAGCGCGCCAGAAGCGGCCTGTTTGGCTGCGCTTCGTTCTGGTTCCCGGACTCACGGACAACATTGACGATATCGAACATCTCGCCATATTCGCCAGCAGCCTGGGTAATATTCACCGAGTTGATGTCCTGCCATTTCATCAAATGGGACGATTCAAGTGGGAAAAGCTCAAGCTTAATTATCAGCTTGGAGCTGTCGAGCCACCGTTCCGGTCAATCGTTGAGCTCACAACAGAGATTTTCCGCGGGCATGGCCTCAAGGCCTACTAATGCTTTTCATAGCGGGGTTGCAATGTCACAAGTGCTATGGCCTTGAGGCTTGCTGTTGGGAACATCGATCCCGCTTGTCGAGTGATGACTCAGATCAACTGGAGGACGGTTGGTACATAGCTTTTCACGAATGCCTCCGGAGGCCTGCTATGCGGGCGAAGAAGTTCTCTTCACTCGAGGACACCGCGTTTTGAGAGTCGCCAGAGTACCACTGTCATAAGCTACAGTTCACGTCGAGCATCTAAAAGGAGGAAAACATTCTCAGGGAATGGGGCTTGGAGCCAACGTGAGTGGGCTAAAGGAGCTCGTCCGCGTACTTCCATGCGATCTCAGCGCAAAATACGATTTTTCCGGCCACCATTCTTCCCTATTTTCATTTTGTGGGTTTGTCTTGCTCAGGGTCAAATGGCCGATCCCGATGTTTCGCCTTCGTCAAGCTCGTCCGGAAAAGCGATCGAGTACGTCTTCAATTACCTGAATATGGCGGGTAACGAAAAAGCTGACCAGTTCGCACCACTCACTCAGAAAGAACGTACTCGGATCTACTGGAAAACGATGGTTAACCCGCTGGGGTATATCAAAGCGGCAACTTCTGCCGGTATCGATCAATGGGGTGATAAACCCGAAGAGTGGCAACAGGGATTTGCAGGATACGGAAAACGGTTCGCGAATATCTTAGGGCAGTACTCCATCCAGCGAACAGTGACCTTTGTTCTCTCCAGTGGTTTTCACGAGGACAACCGCTACTTCAACTCCGGAAAGGGCGGATTCTGGGCCCGCACCGGATACGCCGTGTCAAGCGGTATTCTCGCTCGCCATGATGACGGTAGCCGACATCCGTCCGTGTCACAAATCGCGGGAGTCGCAGCTGGCGCCTTTTTATCGAGGACATGGCAACCTCGTAGCCAGCGCTCCGCCGGAGACGCAGCTGTCAGCTTTGGAATCACAATGGCCAGCAATATGGGGTTCAGTGTGGTGAAGGAGTTCTTGCCAGACATCGGCCACGCGCTAATGAAAAAACACCGGCGGCGATCTGCCGGACCGCAAGCCAATCCCCATGGACAACCTTAATCCGCTACCGCTTCCTTTTCACCCACCTCACCGTTTTCCCTTCACGCGATTTTCTGGCCCGCGACTGCCTGGCGAACCGAAGTACGCATTCCCCTCTCCGCTAAAACCGAGTTCAACGCGTTTGCGACGGCAGCAAAGCCGTTCACGGCATCTTTCGAGACAAAGCGATCGACCAGGTCGAGGGTCTGCTGTGGTATTTCGCTGCTGCCCGAAAACATGACGATTGGAAGCTGAGGAATCTTCGACTTGATTGCAACCGCCACAGCAGCACCGTCCATGACTGGCATCTCAAAGTCGAGAGTGACCGCATCAGCACCCTCCCTTTCAATGATCGCAAGTGCCAGGGACGGATTGGAACACTGCACCACCTTGTAACCTTGTGACTCCAGGTACCAATCCAGGATCTCCAGCACAAACTCGTTATCGTCTACGCAAACGACCTTCGCCGCACTGGATATTTTCCGCCGAGTTGCCTTTTTCAATGAGAGCATTGGCTGATTTCGCATTATGCCGCTGCCGCTTGCGAAGTACTTTGCGTCGCATTTATCTCAGCTTTCGAGAACTGCAGCAGTGACAGTTCTGGTACGCGTTCTATGTGAACAATCTGATTTCGCACCGCGTAAAGAATGAGCTCAGCAGTTGAGTGGACGTGGAGTTTTCGCAAGATATTGCTACGGTGGGTTTCGGCTGTCTTCAGGCTTAGCGCGAGCTTCCGGGCCACCTCTTTGGTGCAATGGCCTTCGGCTACGAGTTGAACGACTTCTTTCTCGCGGGCCGTCAAGACTTCGCCACGTCCGAATTGCTTTGCAAAGTTCAGCAGTATTTGTCCAATGCGCGGCGTGAAGCAGGTCTTGCCGTGAAGCACCGTATCGATACCAGCCAAGAGGTCCGACATACTCTCGGATTTCACCACGAACCCCTTTACCCCGAGCCGGAAGGCATCCAGCATCACCCGATCTGATTCCACCTCGGTGAATATCAAGATCGAGGTCCGAGGGCTTTCAAATTCGATTCGGCGGGCAACTTCCACTCCATTTAGAAATGGCAAGCCAACGTCCAGAATGAGGAGATCAGGGCGCAGGCGACACGTCTTTTCCAGAGCTTCGTGTCCGTCTCCAGCTTCCCCACATATTTCGTACAGTCCTGTGCCCGCAAGAATAGATTTGAGTCCGATCCTTGTTATTTCGTGGTCGTCCGCTATGACGATTCTGGGTTTTCCCATATCGACCTCCAGAGTGTGCGATGGTTTTGTTCCTAGGGGATTCAGCTGACCTGAGCTACCCCTGGTGCTACTCTGGATATCAGCTATTCCGGGTATCCATAACTGTCATTAATAACGGTTTGCCGCGGAACAAATAGTAGGCAACCGGTTTTGCGCCACTGATTGCTATCGGGCGCCTACCGAACGGTCAGGGTAAATACGATCTTTGTTTTTAGACCCTTCGCGTCAACTGCCTGGACCACTACTCGTTCGTTTATCCCTTGCGGTAAGACCAACCGCTCTTTGAGGAAGCCGCCCTTTATATTCTTGACTTTGCGGGCATTAACCCAGACCTGAATTTCATTGACTGGGTTGACGCCCGACGCCACAGCCGACAAGAGCAATGGACTGGTTATCGTGGAGCGATTAGCAACGCCAAGGACGCGCAGAGTAAGCTGGGGAACAGCTACGAACGCGTTGGGCTGATTTAGTTGAAAGTAATTGCCCACCACCACTCGCGCATTGTTTATGCCCGATAAGCAGGATGCTAGCTTCTCTTGTGATGGAAATCCGTCGTTTTCCGTCTCAAGATTTCGCCGGGACTCGACCTCAAAGGATATAAACCCCGATGTGGCGTCATGACAGCCAACGATGTCGCCGCGGGCATTCATACCGGTGACTTGATTATCACTGCTGCCGATCGGCTGGAGAAAGTCGAGATCTCGCTCCCTGAACCAAAAGCCCCGCCAGGCACCACCCGAAGAGACCTGCCCAGAGATCCATCCGACGTTATTGATTCCATTGAGCTGGGTCTGAAATGCTTCCCCGGGCAACTGGGGAGCGTTGAAAACAGTGAACGAGCCGGACTTTACGATGAAACCCTGAGAATCGTCAAAACTTCCGACCATCACCATATCTTTATTAATTCCGAAAATCTTGGTGCCAAATTCGGCTTGCGGGGCATCAATGGTTGTGAACTGCCCTTCATGCCGAAGGAATCCATGGAAGTTCAGTGGGCCCGCAATCTGATACACACCCACGAGATCTCCGCTGTCGTTAATTCCGAGAACTTCGGTTTCGGATGATCCGGGATAGTCGACCTGTTGGTAATGGCCTTTCTCGTAGACGAAGCCATGAACTGAACTATTGGCGTCGAAAAAGGATCCTACAATTATGTTACTGTCGTTTACCGCATTTGCAATTGTTAGCATAGCGCCCGGAAACGCGATGTTGCCGTAGGCGTATGCAACCGAAGTATAGGTCTGTGCGTTGATCTCACTCATCAACGACGCGCTGAGGAGAAGGATAGCGATTACTCTCGCAGGCATGGAGCCTCCCAATGCACCAAGGGTGCAACCCAATCTGGAATTGTCGCTACTGAGAAAAGGTACAGGTACGACAACGTTCGATTTGAATACCCGGCGTGATAACAACCTGCAAAGCCCGCAAGACTTAACAGTTCCCGGCAATCAGCCAACCCGTACTCTGGTGAAAGATGCCGATTTTCGGACTCCATCCCGCAGGACTCTTAGAAACCATTTTCGAGGAGATTGGTATCGCCGTGGCAGTTGTAGACCGCGAGCATCATGTGGTCTTTGCGAACCGAACGGCGGTCGATTTACTCGGTGAGTCCCCGGACAAGCCGATTGCGTTCCGCGAATGGCGAATGAACTATCGTCTGGAAGACCCTGGCGGGCACGAAATATCCTTCGATGAATCCGCGGTCATGCGGGCATTCCAGGGCGAGCGGGTGGAAGCTCAGGAAATGCGCGCCGTATTGGCCAATGGCACTTCAAAATGGCTGCTCACCTGGGCGTACCCGTTTTCGGCGATGGGAATGTCCGGTGTGATTGTTTTTATTGTAGACGAGACCACGGAAGTGAAGCTACGCCGCACAGTCGATCACTTGCAACGCCTGGAGACGCTCGGTGCCGTCGCTGCGGGGCTCACACACAACTTGAACAACTTGCTCGAAACGATAACTCTGAGCGTGGAAGCCGCAAAGGCTGACGACATCCCAAAGGACGAACGTCAGGATCGCCTGAGTCAAGCCTCTATGGCGGCGTCAAGGGCTGCGGGGCTCATCCGCCGCCTGATGCAGTTTGGAAGAACTCAGGAAATGCACTGCGGTGCGGTTCAGGTAAACGACCTCGTCACTGAGGTCCTCCATCTGGTGCAGCCCCTTTTACGAGAGGCCATCGTACTCACTGTGGATATCTGTCAAGACCTGCCGAGCATACATGCAGATCCTTCTCAACTAGAGCAGGCCCTGGTAAATCTGATCGTCAACGCTCTCGATGCGATGCCGACGGGAGGTGAACTGAAAATCTCCACTTCTCGCGGCAGGGTTGCAAGCGAAACACCGGGATCAGTTTCGATTACGATCGCAGATACGGGCATAGGTATCCCAGAGGAATTGCAGTCCGTAATTTTCGATCCGTTTTTTACCACCAAGCCTTCGGGCAAAGGCACCGGCCTTGGTCTCTCCAGCGTGTATGGGATTGTCATGCAACACAAAGGAAAGATTAAGGTCCAAAGCACACCGGGAATGGGATCAGCGTTCACAATCACGTTGCCGATCGAGATTCACGACGTCGTTCAAACAAATGCAGAAGATTGACCCCACGCTACCTGTCAAGTCTGACAGGTGTCGCGCACCCACAAGAGGGATACATTTCTCGACAGCAGTAGCGGAATGGCCAGGTTCCGCCCTTGGCAATGACTTCGCCAAGGGCCAGTTCCTGGTAGCCCAACGCAACTTGCCTCTGTGATGCCCGCCCCGACCCTGGCGGGCTTTTTCTAAATAGCGCGCTCCCGCCACTCGTGAGCCGCTAGTCCGCCCTCTTGCGCCCTTGGTGAACGTGTAGGTTCTCGAACTCCGCAAGTCTCCTGATCGCGAGGCGCACTACGTGGATGAGCCCCAGTCCAAGTTTCTCTTGCAGTCCTTTAATTACGTGAAGATCCGAGTCCGTGAAATGGACCGTCGTGGATTTTAGCTTGCCGCCCTTGGCCATGATCGTTGGACATAATATCTAACAGAAAGGCAGGCGGATTGGGTTGCTGCGGAGCAACTTTGATTGCTGGTTAATTGCTGTCAGATATTCCAGAGAAGTCATCGAGCGAAATATTTGTAAGCAACCGTGATCATTCGCTCTGAATTGGTGTAGTAGTACCAGCAGCAAGGTGATGCGTTCGAAGGCAATCAGAGGCTCTCCCCCCAAGCTATTCAAAGGGACATTGCAGGCCGATCAGGATGAGGGAAATGAATAACGTATTTATTATTCGCATTGTGGCCGGTGTCTTAGCCGCGATTGTATTCACCATTTTGGTCTTCCGTACGGCAAGAAGACATCCGCGCTAAACAAACGTTGAAAGGCTTCGACAACGGCCGCCGTTCGTCTATTGTCTGAACGGCGGCTTTCATTTCTGGCTCTCGCTTTGGGAGTCGTTTAGCTCAGCCGCACTACTTAATGGTGCGACTGCCAAACGTATACGCCACCCCCATGATCAGCCGTAAACGACTTTGCCCCGACTCTGCGAAATGGGTTCGCTGAAATCCGAGGTTGATGCGCCCGGCCCAATGCGGACTGAGCAAGATGTCGCCACCACCGCCAAGCAACCATGTGCCCGCATTATCGGCAGCAGTCTGGCTTGCCGCGCCGACTTGGGTAACCGTAGAACTCAGGTGGGCCGCCCCTATTTCAACTTCCGCAAACGGATGTAGCGTTCGCAATACTTTAACCTCTTTAGAGCCGAAGAAGAATCTGGGTCCGACAAGCCAATCCTGCATCTTGCTTTTTACCGTAAATAGACCGTTGCCCGTAAGAGCGAACGGCGTTAACGCTGTGGTGTCGCCAACGTGATCGTAGTCGAAACCAACCGAGACCCGCGGGGTAAACCATAAAGACGACCCTACGTTAAATCCATCCAAGCCGTTGTCCCCAGTTAGGTGGGACCACCCACCCGTCACCTCGAGGTTCTTTATAATCTGCGCGTTCAATTGGAAGGATATCGCGACCGTAAGTAACAACAGGATGGTTCTAATTGTGGTCATTGTGCCTCCATTTGGTGCCCGAAACAACCTTGCACTCGCGGTGTTGATCAGCGGTTTACTTGCGGGCTAATTGGGTTTCTATCGAAAGATCGTGCGTCCAAATACTGGCAAGTGTTACAGAAGAACTGGCGAGCAAGTGACGGTGGGCTCGTCAAAAGCCGCATTCCCCTCCGTGAATCGGCTGCCACTACTGACAGTTTCTCGGTAAACACTGCGTCGTTATTCTGTGGGTCGCATTTCGGAAGCTAGATGGACCAGCAAATCGTGTTGGTCCGCGGGGCAAAACCAAATGAATCTTGGCACACGGACGGTCGCGGAATTTATCGGAACATTCTGGCTGGTATTTGGAGGGTGTGGCAGCGCGGTTCTCGCAGCCGGGTTTCCGGGCCTCGGAATAGGTTTTGCCGGAGTTGCATTGGCTTTCGGATTGACGGTGCTCACGATGGCCTATGCCATTGGCCATGTTTCCGGCTGCCACCTAAACCCTGCCGTCTCCGTCGGGCTCTTTGCGGGAGGTCGATTTCCAGGCAAAGAAGTGTTGCCGTACGTCACCGCCCAGGTTCTGGGCGCCTGTGCAGGAGCCGGAATTCTATTCGTGATCGCCAGCGGAAAAGCAGGGTTCAATCTTGCAGGAGGCTTCGCTTCTAATGGATACGGAACTCACTCTCCTGGAGGATACTCATTGGTTGCCTGCCTGCTCGCAGAGGTCGTTCTCACAGCCTTTTTCGTGCTCGTGATCATGGGAGCCACCGATGAGCGGGCTCCGAAAGGATTCGCTCCCATTGCCATTGGCCTCGCGTTAACACTCATACACCTAATCGGGATTCCGGTCACCAACACCTCAGTGAACCCGGCACGCAGCACCGGGCCGGCGATTCTCGTCGGCGGATGGGCCCTACAACAATTGTGGCTGTTCTGGCTAGCCCCACTCATTGGCGGAGCAGCCGGTGGTTTCGTGTATCGCTTATTTTTTACTGAGCGAGTCGCATCAGAAATTGACATCCGCGAAATTCCCCAGCGAGGCCGATCGCGTGCTGCATAGTTCCTGGTGCGCCGGTGGACTACTTCTATACTTTCGTTCTATTGCTTCTCTCCCTGACGCCATCTTGTCTGGCTACAACAATCGTGGTTATTCGGACTCCCAAACACCTGGTAGTCGGTGCGGACAGTTTGGTCGTCAACTGGCACACACCCGAGGTTCCAGCACACTTCTACACCTGCAAGCTTCACAAGCAAGAGTCGATGTTGTTCGTGATACAGGGTATGGGTATTGTTCATCGCAAGACCAATTTCTCCGCCGAAAGGCTGGCACGACAAGCGATTTCCTCTTCCTCGTCGCTGAAACAGGCGGCGGTTCAGTTCGTACGAACCTCATCCGCTCCGTACGCCAGAGTGATGAGGGACCTAAAAACGCAAGATCCGAGCGGGTGGAGCTTAGTCGCGCAACACCATGGGACCGGCATTCCCTTGATAGCAATCTTCTTTGGTTTTGAAGGAGGTGTCCCTAAGTATGTGGTAGCTGGTTTGCGCGTAAACGAGGGGACGACACTGAGCGTGTCTTCCGACACAGCTTCCTGCCCCGGGAGAGCGTGTGAAGGGCTTGTGGAATCTGCCATTGTGATCGGCCAAGCAGAAGCGGCGTATCACCAGGTCGGCTCCATGGACCAGATGTCTCTCACAAACTTTCGCCATGCACGAGGGGACCTGCGAGCAGTGGAAACGATAATCGCTCTTGAAGAAAGCGCGGTTCCGGACTCGGTCGGAGGGCCCATTCGCATCGTCACACTAGATGCCGAAGGCGAGCATTGGACACCGGGAGCATCGGCGTGCAAGTGAAAAGGCTTCGTCCGTCCACACACCTTTTGAAGGTTTACAAGAAAAGGAGATTTGTATGAAGAAAACAGCAGCTTTACTGTGCTTCTCCCTCTTACTGACCACCTTGGCATTCGCAGCTGATGCATCGAAGGTACTGAGCTCGGCGGCGCAGGTTGTCCAAAAGATGACTTCGGGTAGCCAGATACCTTCTGGCGTCCTCAAGCAAGCCAAGTGCGTTGCTGTGATCCCCAAAATGACGAAAGCTGGGTTTATCGTCGGCGGGAAACACGGCAACGGGGTTGTCAGCTGCCGGACAAGTTCCGGTTGGAGCGCTCCAGCTTTTATCAGCATGACGGGAGCCAGTGTGGGTTTGCAAGCGGGTGCAGCGGAGCAGGACATCGTTCTGCTCATGAACGACCAAGGAAAGCAGGAATTGGAAGGTGGCCACTGGGATCTTGGCGCGGAAATGGTTGCAACGGGTCCGACGAGCGAAGCCGCATCGACTGCCAGTACGGGTTGGAAAGCTCCAGTTCTCTCTTACTCCAATGCGGGAGGAGCCTTTGCAGGTTTCGATGTCGGAGGCTCAAAGCTTGGACTTGACGAAGATACTATCAAGAATACATACGGGGGAAGCGGTTCAATACAAGCAATCCTAGATGGCCAGGTGCAGCCGACCGATGCAGCCGGCCCATTCCTTTCCGCTCTCCATCAGGCTGCAGGACGGTGATCATGCGACAGAGATCCTTCGCCCTAACCATCATGGTTTGGCGCTGGGAGTTTTGGCGTCGCAGTTGAATTCAGAGGCTCAGGAAATCCACAGTCAATCGTCAGAGAATTCATGAGCCTCGTCCCCCACCCTATCCGTATGACAATCAGAACCAGAACTCAGGTCTCATACCTGTCACTCTTGACAGTGCCATTGTTTCCTAAAAGCGAGAACTCTTGGTGACAGTTTTGAGAGAGGTTCAATGGGGAGCTCAATCCCAAGAGAATGCCGGAGACTTTGCAGGCAAGCGGCCGTCGAGCAGGATCCTGCACGTCTGTTGACACTGTTTTTGCAAATCGATCGTTTGGTGAATCAATGCAGTCCCAAATGCAAGCGGGTTGCCGACAGTTTACCCAGTGATCTCGCCATCTTGTCCATTGTTTGTCCACACTGCTGGGCAATTATCGAACTGCCGGGTCCGAGAGGCACGGGGAAACTACTGACTTGTCCCTGGTGCTCTGGACCACTCAATACACGCAAGGTGCTTTCTGCCTCAGAATACGATTCGGATCGACCCGGCTGGGCGCAATTGCAAAATGTCAATACAATCTCAAGCGAGTGAAATCATGCTAGAGCTAAAGAATGTGATTCAAGAGCTTCGTGAAGAATATAGGCGAGCCCAATCGGACCTTAAAAAGCTGGACCGTGCTATCGCCACTATCGAAGGTGCGGCAGGAGCCACGAGGGCCATGTCAGAACCTGCACCGCGCAAGCACGGAGACGCCAAACATCTTACGGAATTACCTCGCATCTTTTCAGTTGCCGCCCGTCGCAGAATATCTCAGGCTCAAAAGGCCCGATGGGCAAAGTTCAGAGCCGACAAAAAACAAAGAGCAAGCTAGGTTTACTCGGACCGCTCGATCACTTTCCTCGCTTCGGCGATCAGAGGCTTCAGACCTTCGGAAGAGATCCCCAGGGTTCCCCCGGCAAAACCATCAATGTAGCCTTGGTTCACTCCGATGACTTTGCCCTGAGAATCAAACACTGGGCCGCCGCTGGCGCCCTTCGCAGTCGGTGCGTCATAAATCAGCTTCTCTCCAATCATGTCGCCCAAATGTCCAAACGTCGCTGATGGTCGAATCAAAGACAGCGCTGCCAGTTCTTTTGCGGAGTTCTGAAGGTCATGACGTGAGGCGAGGCGTACATAGATTTCATTGGGAGACTTCGCCATCATGCCCAAGAGACCCATCGGGTATCCGAGGACTGCAACCGGGTCGCCCGCAACAGGCTTCGCCGAAGATAAAGGAAGCGCTTCAAAATGAAGTTCGGGAGCATCGTGCATCCTGACGAGCGCCAGGTCATCCGTTTGTGAGAGCGCTACCGTTTTAACCGGTATCGGCGAGGCCACTCCGGGGAAATAGGCAACCAAATTCTCGAGAGAGGGCACGGCTCCGGTACGGATCAAGGCTTCTGAATCGGCATCTTTGTACCAGGGCTGCGCAACATGTCGATTCGTTGCAATCAGATGCTGGTCAACGACAAAACCGGTGCCGGAGATTCGGGTTCGACGTGCCGGCGGTTGATGAGGAAAGGTGATTCTATAAGTTCCCACGATGTAACAAACGGAATTGCGATAGCGATTAAGCGCCAGCGACGGTATCTTTTGCTCTTGTTTGAGGCTGGATACCTCGACCTGAAGCGCCCGAATTTCGTGCCTAAGGTCTTTGGCCTGAGCGAAAGCGCCAAACCATAAAAGCCAGAGGAGAAAACTTGAGGCGAGCAGAATGAGACCCACGATCCACCAATGTCGATTGGTGCGGTCTCTCTCGTGGTTGCCGGACCATCTCGAGGCCAGCGGCGGGTTTCGTAAGGGACATTCTGCGGTCAAGGCTGTGAATGCGGATTGAAAGACTTCTCCAAGAATAGCGGGAAACCCATCTCACAACGTTGCTGGAGAGCAATGGTAAGTCCTCAAACCGAAGAAGAAGAGTCTCAGTTTTCACATTTACGCAGCCTTTTTTCGCAGCTCTGTCTCACACGAAAGAATTGACGGTCTGCAGTCTGTCATTTCCCATAGGCGGCAAACTCTTGGCACGGGAGCATAATTCGTCCATGAGCGCCTTCTGTGCTCAATTTGCCAGCGTTCTGAAATTCCGTTGGAGGTTGTTGGTACCGGCCTTGTCTCTATTGATCAGTTGTGGCTCTCAACCGGGACCCCTGACCGGCAACTGGGGCATGTCCCTTGTGACGGACGGCACTCTGGAGCAAACGGTGACGGCTCTCAGTCTTCAGCAGGCTGGCAACACGGTTTCTGGAGCAGTTGTCTCAAGTCTTTGCAAGAACGCAACGAGTCTCAGCGGCAGCTTAAACGGGAACTCGTTGGTAATTGACTTTGTGGATGCAAACGCAAGCGGCACACTGACAGGTACGATAGACCATAACTTTTCCTTGGTTTCCGGAAGATATTCGGTAACCGGGAAATGGTGTGCGCAAAGCTCTGGTTCCGGCACATGGAGCGCCGTCTTCCTCAGCAACTGACCTTCACGATTGGGTTTGAGCATCACGGAAAGCCGGCACATCGGCAATGGCAATCCTCACGACTTCGACTGTAGTCGGTTGTCGACTCTGGTGTATCCCCCTGCAGCAAGCCAGCGCTTATTGCCTCACAACACATTGGTGGGAAGCAACGACAGTCTTGAGTTTTGACTGTAGCCTATTTGCATGGAAACAAAACTCCAAGCCCTTGGAAGATTCGAAGACAAAACCTTAGAAATCGAACTACAGCACAGAATGGGCCGGGAGTTGACTTGGCGCGAGCGCTTCTATTTGACCATTGCGAGTGCCTGCAATCGAGATGGGTGCGGACTTCCTCCCGGGGTTGTGGAATACCAAAGGTGGCCTGCTTAGCGATGGCTCACTGCATCCCGCTCCGAATCGTAACCGCTGTCACAATTAACACTTTTGCGGAGTACTCACAACCATCTACTGTGTCTGTACTCGAGGGACAACCTCTTGAGTGATGTCCGGCCCGTTGCCGTGAAGGAAGCAGTAAAGCGCCGTGCACGGCTAGGAAGCCGGACCCGTTTGTAACATGCATTTCATAGCACACGGTGCCGTTTCGTTGATTGCTGCGGCTTCTCTCTGCTCCTGGATTTACCTTCTTTTTGCCAGGGGCAACTTCTGGCGATTGTCTACATCTACTTGGCCTTCCACAGATCTTGCGCTGACAACGGCCGTTCCCCGCATCGCCGCAGTCATTCCTGCACGCAATGAAGCGAGCTTCATTCGCTCTGCGGTCGAGTCATTGAGATACCAGAATTATCCCGGAGATCTTCGAATCATCGTTGTTGACGACCACAGCACGGATGGCACAAAGGAGGTGCTCTCCCGCTCCTCCGAACCTCCGGACCACTCAGTCGTTGTGCTCGCCTCCCAGCCCTTACCGCCGGGCTGGACCGGCAAGATGTGGGCACTGTACCAAGGTGTCCAGCATGCAATGGATTTCGATCCTCATTATTTCCTTTTCAGCGACGCGGACGTCATCCATGGCCGCAATAGCCTAGCGTCCCTGGTGAGTCGAGCAGAGTCGGGGAAGCTTGCGCTAGTCTCAGCGCTCCCACAATTGAAGTGCTCGACGATTGCGGAGCGCGTTCTCTTGCCTGCTTTTACCTTCTACTTCTTCATGCTGTACCCGCCGACCTGGGTACGCAGCGCGAAACGCAAAACGGCCGCAGCCGCGGGCGGCAACGTGCTCGTAAAATCGAGCACCTTAGCCGAGATCGGCGGGATCCCACAATTCCGCAATGAACTGATTGACGATTGCGCCTTAGCTCGTGAAATTAAGAAGGCAGGAGCAATTCAACTCGGCTGGACAGAAAACGCTATTAGCGTGCGGAACTACGGAGGTTTCGGCGCAGTTGGCAACATGATTTCACGGAATGCATATTGCCAATTACACCACTCTCTCCTGGAACTCCTTGGGAGTATTGCTGCCCTAACCCTTGTTTTTGTAGCGCCACTCATCCTTACCTTCGCAGGTGGATGGTGCTCCGCAATTGCTGCCACCGCGTGGATGCTGATGAGCTTGGTTTACGTTCCATCGCTAAAAGCGCTTTCTGTCTCCACGTTTTGGGCACCACTTTTGCCATTCGTAACCCTCTTCTATATAGGCTCGACCATTCACTCGGCAGTGCAGTATTACCGCGGTTGCGGCGGCGAGTGGAAAGGCAGAATCCACGATTTCTCTCGCTCGACTCCGTAGTTTCGCCGAGACGACGAGTGCATCCCTCCAAGTGTGACGGAAGGCACACTGTTCATAACAAGCCCGCCTGTTCAAACTGCCAGATGTGTGCCCGTACGCAGGCGAGATACCTTGTCCAGCAGAGACATACCGATCAGGAGTTGTTAGCCAATCTATCCGGTATGCCAATTCCTTATGAAACTGAGCGCCGATAAGGCAATCTTCGCATCTCTCGTTGTAGCCATCGTCTTTATGTCGGCGTGTGGACAAGGAAGAAGCTCCTCCCAAAAGCAATCTCAGGGTCCGCCAGCGACCCTGCACGCCGTCAATCACATCATCTACATGATGCAAGAGAATGAGGTGTTTGATCACTACTTTGGCCAGTTGAACAAGTATCGTCAGACGCAGGGATTGACTCCGGATGTGGATGTGACCCCAGACAACGCTTCACAACTCGCGTTCGACCACTCCACTTCATTCACGCCATTCCACATGATTTCCATGTGCACAGAGGACCTGAGTTCGTTTTGGAACGAAAGTCATAATGACTGGAACCATTTTGCTCCAACGACCGGCACCCCCCTGATGGATGGCTTCGCAAATTCGGCGGGCAACAATTCTCGTCATTCGAGCCCCATCGGCTTCGACATTAATGGCCAACGAGTGATGGGTTACTATGACGAAACAGATCTCCCTTACTATTACTTTATGGCGACACAGTTCGCCATGTCAGACCGTTGGTTTTCGGCCGTGATGACTAACACACCTGCAAACCGTATGTACGCAGTTGCAGCCACGTCCCACGGCGTCATAAATAAACCGTTAACCCAGATCAATGTCCCTACGATTTTTGACGAATTGGACAAAGCTGGAGTCACCTGGAAGAACTATGTTCAGGATTTTCCGAAGGGCAGCTCACTGCGTCCCTTTCCGACATACTCTAAGTCGGTGGGGTCCAGCATCGTTCCTATGGCGGACTATTTCAGCGATCTAAAGAACGGAACATTGCCGCAGGTTGCTTTCATCGAACGGGACGCCAGAGAAGGCCTGGATGAGCATCCGGGCGGAGGCAATAGCGTCCAGAAGGGGGCGGCCTATGTCGCCAGCATTATCGATGCCCTCATGGCGAGCAACGCATGGAAAGATTCGGTGTTTTTTCTGATTTATGACGAAGGCGGCGGTTTTTATGACCATGTTCCGCCGGCACAGGTAGTGTCGCCCGATGGCATTCCGCCAGTGTTAAGTCCGAACGACACTTGCGCCAGTACCCCTGGGCCAACCTGTGATTTCGTCTACACAGGTTTCAGGATCCCTAATTTTGTAGTGTCACCTTTCGCAAAAGCGCACTACGTGGATCACACCACGATCGATTCCACTGCCATTCTTCGCTTTATCGAAATCCGTTTCGGACTGCCTTCCCTGACCAAGCGCGATGCAGCGCAACCGGACATCAGCTTTTTCTTCGACTTTGCTGCGCAACCAAATCTCAACCCGCCAACGCCCCCGGTTCAACCGGTTAATGGACCCTGTTACACAAACGCATTACCTTGAGTTGAGATAGAAAATGTGGACGTACTTTGGCTTTGAAACCTGCACCACGGGTTCTGAAGAATTGCCGCGTGCGGCACACCAGTCACAAGCCGACCATCGCTCAATATCGGATTCCGATGGTAAGAACAACAAGTTGGGTGTTGATCCCCTTGGTTGGCGCGTAGTGATACCGGGTTTCTACGTACACGCGGTAGGGGGCGTCGCCAACCCTGGCAGTGAAACCGATTCCAACATTCCCGCCAAGTGCGCTCGACGAACTGCTCCCGATGGTTTCGTTGCCGGTCACTAAGCCAGAGGAACAGGAAAAACCCCACCACTCCCACGTTGGATCGCAGCTGATGTTTTGGCCCGTCGTGATTTTGTGGGACAGTCGGGCCGTACGGTGGTACAACCCTCCTCCGGCTATGAGATAGGTCCCTAAGGTCTTGCCGCGCAGCTCAAGGCGGTAATTTCCGGTAAGCGAATAGAGTTCACCGCTGCCGTCTACCGTCGGATCCTGCAGGGCGAGACGTAGGGGGGTGAGGGCACCGCCATTCACGAAGAGATGATTCCACATGAACTCGCCCACAAATGCATGTCTTCGCGTGAAGTTGTAGCCGGCGCCGGCGGTGAATCCCATCCCGAAGTCGGTATATTTTGCCATTGGGTTCAGGTGCCCGCTTAACGGAAACCCAAGATTTGTATTTCCCCTCGGGTTGTCATCGCCTTCGTCCTGGGCAACCATGCCTAGCGAGATAAACAAAAAAAGGCTCAATCCGATGATGACTCTTGTCCGCATCATGTCGCATTCACCTGTCGTGTAGACTGCGTGCTTCCGTCGTAAGCAGACCATTCGATTTGCTTTCTGAGAACTGCCAGTCCTTCCAGTTGGCATGGACGCAAGATGACCGCGTTCGAGGGCGCAGCTTGAGACACAGGGAGCGGATCGAAGTCGTTGCAATGAAAAGGACTTGCCTCACTGCAGAATGATTTCCTGCCCTAATGCAAAGACCGGCAAGCCTTCCGCGCCGGGCAAATCAGTGAACCTACTTGCGTGAAATGCAGTCTGGTAGTTTAATCGGGACGAACCTGTTAAATCTGACAGCGTTTTTGGATTTGTTTGCGCCGGGTCAATGACAGAGAAGGCCAAAGAACCTATTGTTGACTTGAGTTGAGTGACCTTTTATCGAACGGGCACAGACCGGATCGCATGCAACATTTTGTGGGTTGACCTCTGCATTTGGGTAGATGAGTTGTATGAGCAGTGATAAGCTTTTTCCCCGTCATCGTTGGAATGGTCCCACGCACCGCCCAGCTAGTCCTGCAGTTTCTGTCATTTACCGTTATGTGCGGGTGGTGCTCGGGATAACCTTCGCGTTCTGCATCCTCCAAGCAAACGCTACAGACACAAGCTCACCTTCCGGAGGAGACTCTGCTGACTCCGCTTCCGCGTCGGAACCAAGGCAGACGGTCTCCGGCACGGCCTGTTCGCAGGCCAAATCTGGCGATTTCAATGTTGACCGCATTGGCCAGAGAAATGTCGGGAAAGGAATAAACCTCTACTCCATGGGGACAGAACATGCCATGGGAGAGGGGATAGCGGCCGCAATAGATAAACAAACAAAGCTGGTCACCGAGCCAAAGATTGACGGTTACATCCGCCAGCTGGCCCAGAAGCTCGTGCGCAAATCGGACGCCCAGATCCCATTCACTATTAAAGTAATAGACTCCAATAATCCTACCGCCTTTTCGTTGCCTGGCGGTTTCCTGTACGTTGACCAAGCATTGATCCTGGAAGTCGAGGACGAGGCAGAATTAGCTGGGCTGCTGGCGCATGAGATCGCGCACGTCGTGGCGCGACACGCCACTCGGTTCGCGACCAGGAAAGATGCCCTTGATATTGCATCGATCCCGATGACGAGCATCATCGGCGCAGGCGCACTTCCGGCAAGGCAGATTGGGTTGCTTCCTTTAGAAAGGAAGGTCAACCGCGACTTCGAATTCGCCGCCGACCTCCTGGGCATCGAATACCAATATGCCGCGGGTTATGATCCCCAAGCCTATATCAAAGCACTCGAAAGGTTGGACGCCGAGCAAATTCAAAAACGCGCGCAAGCGGCCCTCAGACAGCCAAACCCCGATTTTGTTGACCGCATGTACATTCACATTGGCCGGTCATTCTCTCCTTATCCTCCAACCGAGTTACGCGTAGCAAAGTTGCAAAAACAGATTTCCAAAATCCTGCCATGCCGAAATGACTACGTATTGGACACGGGTGAATTTCAGGAAGTGAAAGCTTTACTTCGAGCCGATCGACTCGTTCTTCACCGCAGGAGGGTTGGGGAGAGTACCAGCGGTCCCGTGCTGGAGCGACACCCGTCGAAACAGGAATCACATTAGTTTTGGTGAAGAGTTGTGCATCTTGTAAAGCCGCATCAGTCGCAGAATGCTCGCCCAAGTCACGCATAAATGGCTGGCCACGGTGGCTCAAACGCCCTGCCCTCGAGCGCAGCATAAATGGCGGGAAGAAGATCCAATCCAATCCGACACTTGAGTACATAGGCTGACGCGCCCACTGAGATTGCCCTCTCAAGATAATCATGATCGTCGTGGACTGTGACGAAGACAATCTTCGTTTTGCGTTTGGCTTTTTTCAGGTAACTCGCTACCTCGAGACCGCAGAGAACGGGCATGGAGATATCAAGCACGAGAACATCGGGATCGAGAGTCAAGGCAAGCTGAAGAGCCTGCCCTCCATCGCGGGCAAGCCCGACAATCTCAACGTCGTCGCGCAGCAACTTCTCAATCTCTTCCAGTATCGGTGGAAAATCATCAGCCAACAAAACCCGCGGGATATGTTTCTGCATCTGTTAAGCTGCTCCTAATGTCAGCTCGTTTGCCCGAGCACCTGCATCCGCTGGAACATGCACTGTAATTTCGGTTCCAGCCATTGGTTTCGACTTGATCACGATTGTGCCTTTCACCAAACTCACGCGCTCACGCATGCTGACGAGTCCTAGACCTTGGTTGTTCGCAGGGTGGCTCATGTCGAAACCGGCTCCAGAGTCACGAACGATAAGCCGTATTTCACCTGTGGTGCCGCACAGACGAACCTCAAAATGGTCAGCGCCGCTGTACTTCACCGCGTTCTGCAACGCCTCCTGCAAGACCCGGAACAAACAGACGGACACTTCTTCCGGCAAGTGGCGCGGCACGCCATTTTCCGTGAAATTAACGCGTACATTGTGGGTTTGCGACACTTCCCGGCAAAAGCTTTTCGCCGCGGTAGCCAAACCCAGATATTCCAGTTTTGATGAATGCAACTGATGCGAGAGAGCCTGAACATCACGCGAAATCTCGATAATGCGGTCTTTAATTTCCTCTACATGGCTGGGGACTTCACCCTTTGCCGGATTTCTACTCCACTGGTCCAACTCTACTGCCAACAAGGCGAGCCGCTGATTGATGTCATCGTGCAACTCTCTCGCAATTCGCGCACGTTCCTGCTCCTGCGATTCAATGAGCTTACGGCTCATTCCTGAAAGAGCTTCTTCGATCTGTTTGCGAGGGGTAATGTCTTCCACGAAAATCAGAATTCCCCCGGGATCTCCGTCCACGTTCCGCCATGGGCGAACCTCCCAGCGGACCCAGGTTGTAGAGCCGTTATTGCGCTCCCAGCGGTCTTCTTCCGCTCGAAAAGTCTCTCCAGCAAGACTACGACGATGAATTTCCTTCCAGCGATCGGGCACGTCGGGGAAGACTTCGTAGTGCGAGTGTCCCAGAACCTCCGACCGGTTTAACGCATAATCGGCGCACCAGCGATCGCTCACCTGGACGTAACGCATTTCACGGTCAAGCATTGCTACTCCGACCGGCACATTTTTGACGAAAATTTTCAGCAGGTTCTCTCGAGCCTGCAGCGCGGCGGTTTGCTTTATTAAGAGTTGATTGATGTTCCGCAATGCTCCGTGCTGCCACGTCAATCGCCCAATCAGCAAGGCCTCGATCACGATAAGAAAGATGCCGGCAAGGATGTACCATTTGTATGACTCCCAGACTGTGGGCTGACGGTTTAGAACAATGCTGCCGGCCGGCAGGCTCGTTTCCTTGACTCCCCAGCGCTTCATGGCGCGCCAGTCGAACATGTATGTCGTCGCAGTCTTTACAATTGGGATGTCCTCGGGCTTTTTTCCATCCAGTATCCGCAGAGCCATTCCTCCGGCAATGTGGCCATCTTTGATCGCGCTTGAAAGATCACCGCCGATTTCCCCGTGACCGAGGTACCGATCAACCAGACTAAACACGGGAGCATTCGATGCACCAACGATCATCGGCCCTGATTGATCGGCGTTGTAGGAATTACCGCCGGAATCTTTCCCCAGCGCTGTGATCAGCACAACGGTGTGATCCGGTAATCGTTTGAGACGTTCAATAAGCGCGGGAGCGGCGAGATCAGTCAGGTACGAGACGTCGAGCCGGTTTTGATAACCTTCGAGTTGCTGCTTGACCAACGCTTCCTGCCGCCTGTCATAGGGTGCGACGCCACCCACGACAACAATGTGCCGTGTGCTCGGGAAGAGTCGCAAAGCAAGCGCGACGGTCCCCGCCGCGGAAATGTCGCCTTCAACTCCGGTGAAATCTGGATCGAGTTCGCCGCTATCTGCCGGCACATTCGGAAAACAAAACACAATGGGAACGCCCGGAAATGCGTTCCGATGCACCTCGGCCATAAACTTGAGTGGCGATGATCCTACGGTGATCACAACATCCGGTTTATGGTTCTTGTATTTGTGAAGGTAGAAATTACGAAACGACAATTGCTCGGTTGGGTCAGAAAACAAGACCGTATCCAGGTATTCGCGATAAATCTCGATTCGATAGGGAGAGTTGGCGAGTGCCTTCCGAATTCCTTCGTCAACCAAGTTGGTGAGCGGATACGAGGTGCCAACCTCATACAGAATAAGAACGCGGCGGACAGGCCCGGCTTGTCCTAAGAGCCTCGGCAGACAACAACCAAGAACCACAATGACTGCGAACCACGGACGGATTGTAGGCTTCATCCCCGCGCGGGGTATGCACGTTCTGAGCAGCCGCGCAACCATCCCAATAGGCTTCATGTACTCAAGTAGAAAATCGGGGCTTGCGAGTCGTACGTGCCACCCTCATTTCAGACAACCTCAATCTTTTCTTGTAATTCCACCAAGTGCGGTTGCCCTACTGTCAATTCTGACAGGTGCCTGCCTTCCTGCTGCCGTGTACCGTTCATCCGCCTAAGGAACCCTTGAGGAACCTTCAACAGAACTGATCCGCCAGATGAAGTTGTGAGCCTTGTGAACCCCTTATAAGCCATGTTCATGATGTCTACGCGAAGCCTTTCTGTGTCGTCCCTCTTTCTGGTTTGTTACGTGCTGTATGCCTCGATCGCCATGACGAAGGCGCAAACATCTTCAACTGGCGCGATCTCGGGGATCGTTTTTGACCGGACAGGTGCAGTTGTGCCCGGGGCACTCATATCGTTGTCGCCCAGAGATGGAACGTACTTGCGCTCCTCCAAGAGCAACAGTGACGGCTCGTTTATGATCGCGTCTATCCGCCCAGGCACGTACGAGTTGCGTGTAGACAAGGCGAACTTCAAACCTTTAGCCATCCGGGTGGTTCATATTCGGGTTGCTGGAACAATTCGATTGGAACTTCACCTCGAGCTGACTGCCGCAGTCGAGCACACCGAAGTCCCAGACACACGGTCGATGCTGCTGACCGAAAGCTCTGGTTTAGGCAGAAGCGCTGGCGAAGAAACGCTTCGCGAAACTCCTCTCGCCACGCGCAATTTTTCTCAACTCGTCGCACTCTCCCCCGGGGTACTCACTGGGGTCTCAAACGCGGGCGAACTTGGGATTGGCGGAACAGGGCTTTCTCAGATAAGCCCCTCGACTGACGGTGTTTTCGTCCACGGAGCACGCTCCTACGATAACAATTGGCAATTGGACGGGATCAGCGTTAGCGATGTGTTAAGCGCGAGCACGGCGAGCGGCGGCATTCCTGTCCCGAATCCGGACGCGCTCGCGGAATTCACGATCCAGACAGGCCTCTACGACGCCGCGTTTGGGCGAGCCGTGGGTTCGAATGTAAGCGTAGTGACCAAAACCGGCACAAATCATTACCATGCCACGTTGTTTGAATTTCTACGCAACGACGTTCTCAATGCCAACGACTTCTTCATGAAACGGGTCGGGCACAAAAGGGCGGAACTCAAACAAAACCAATTTGGTTTCACCGTAGGCGGTCCCATTCACAGCAACAAATTGCTATTTTTTGGGTCCTATCAGGGAACCCGCCAGATCAACGGCATCGCCGCCGGTCAGGCACGCATCGGGTGCAGCGCCACTCTTTACGAACCACCTCTAACAAACGATAGATCAGCAGCGGCACTGGGATCGCTCTTCGCAGGCATGAGCGGCGCCTTAGGCGGCGTAACCATAAACTCGGCTGGTTCGAACATCAATTCTTCTGCGCTGGCACTGTTAAATTTCAAACTACCCGGCGGGAGCTTTCTCGTTCCGACGCCGCAAATGATCGATACCTCACGACCATTTGCAAGGCAGGGCCTTTCTGTATTCAGCCAACCCTGTCATTTCGATGAGAATCAGGTCCTAGCGAATCTGGACTACAACGCTTCCGAGAAGAGCCAGTTCTCCACGCGCCTGTTTCTGTCCCAGAGCGACCAGGCGGTCACGTTCCCTGGGAATGGAAGAATCGCTTCTGGAAATATTCCGGGGTTTAGCAGCCCTGGCACGACCGACTTTTTTGTGCTTTCGCTGGCACACACCTACGTCTTTAGCAGTGCTCGATTGAATCAAGCGAGAATTGCCTTCGTTCGCACGGGCAGCAACACCGGCGCATATGCGCCATTTGCGTGGTCTGAAGTCGGCATCGCCGAAGGTACGATGAACGAAAATAACGAATTGCCGAGCCTGCAAATCCTTGGGTCCGTGAGCATGGCGCCCGCATTCCCGCGAACCTATATTCAAAACAGCTATGTTCTCGACGATGTCTTCACGTCCATTCATGGAGCACATGCCATACAGTTCGGCGGTTCGCTCACCCACTTGCGAGATCCCCTTCATTTCGCGGGATTTGATTCATTCGTGCAGTTTCTAAGCTGGCCGGATTTCTTGCTCGGCATGAATGCCGGCGGCACTGGGATGCAGTTCAGCAATGTTTTCCAATCAGCGGACGGATACGGACTCTTTGATCGCGATTTTCGCGCCTGGGAAATCTCCGCTTTTGTGCAAGATGATTATCGAATTAGGGATTCATTCACCCTCAACTTAGGAATTCGTTACGAAAGGCCGGGCCAATTTGCAGACGCTCTCGGGAGAAATGCAAGCTTTGATGTCCGCGCAGCTGATGAGAACCCGCCACCGGCAGGAAGCCTCGATGGTTATTTAGTGGCTTCCAATTTCTCAGGACCCATCCCGCCGGGCGTGACGCGCGTGAACAACGAGTTTGCGACCTATGGAGTTGCACAAAATACGATTGCCCCCAGGGTCGGTTTCGCGTGGCGACTATTCCCTCGTACAAGTCGACTGCTTCTTCGAGGAGGATACGGGATCTTTTACTCCCGCCCGACTGGGCAGTCTTTCACCGCCTCCGTGCTGGCAGCCCCCTTTGGAGTCACCCGAACGAGTACAGGCGTTGCGAATGCTGCAGCGACACTGCAAACACCTTTCGCGCAGCCATTTCCGACCCCGAGTTCCTTTCCGATGTTCCCGCCCTATTCCCAAAGCAGCCATGTTTCGGTCAATGTCCTCGCCCCGAATTTCCGGCCGGCAGCGGTCCAGCAATTTTCGCTGAATACTCAAGCAGCGCTGCAGCAAAATTGGCTTCTAGAAATCGGTTATGTGGGGACTGTCGGAACTCATTTACAGCGTTTTCGATCCCTGAACCAGGCTCTTGATGCATCGCCAAACCATCCCGTCCGAGGCACTACTTCCGACACAATAGCCAACATTGGGCTAAGAGTTCCTATTCCTGGAATCATTCCCGACGGTCTCCGCGAAATGGAGTCAGCCGGCAGATCGTGGTACAGCGGTCTTGAAGCCAGTCTCACTAAACGATTCAGTCATGGGCTGCAATTGCTGGCTTCGTATACGTTCTCAAAGACGCTCGACACCGACGGAGCGAATATTAACGGGACCTCGGGCGTGAATACGCTGACGCTTGGAAACCAGAATTCTCCGGCTCAGCGCTGGGGTCGAGCCAGCTTCGATCGAACTCACCGCTTTGTCTTCAGCGGAATATGGACACTCCCTAATCCGTCCCGTGGGCTTGAACGAATGCTTCTCGGGGGATGGCAGGCCGCCGGCGTAATCACGATTCAATCCGGCACTGCCTTAACCATCGCAGACACAAATGCCAACAATGTTTTTGGGGTCAGTGAAGACCGAGCGGAATTAAGCGGATCATGCTCGAAAACGCAGCTTGTGAGTGGTGGACCCGTTCAGTCGAAGCTAAACGGCTACTTCAATCGATCATGCTTCACCGCCCCACCTATAATTGGCACCGATGGAATAGGGACCGCGTTCGGCGATAGCGGAACCGGAATTGTCGATGGACCGGGACAAGCAAACCTGGACGTTGCACTCTCAAAGAGTTTTGGGTTCAACTGGCCCATCGAGAACAGCACCATTCAGTTCCGGGCCGAGTTTTACAACGCCTTCAATCATCCCCAGTTTTCCAATCCCGACTCGAACTTTACTTCACCGACGTTCGGCGTAATCAGCAGCACGTCCGTAAATCCTCGCGTCGGACAGCTGGCATTGAAAATCGGGTTCTAGCTTCCATTTTCTGCATTCGCAAATCACTGCGTGCATTGGCCAGACGCCGACTCGACTTTTGTCACGGCGAAATGAATTTTCACTGGGCCAGCGGTGGTCTCGGCACTCGGCGCTCCAGCACGCCTCCCGACCAGGGTAACGGTCTTTCCCACGTATTTATCGAGGTCAACCGTTGCGCTGTACGGCAGGTTGTCAATGCCGTTTTTGTCGACCAGTTCATATTCCTTATGTACGTTCTTCATCAGGCAGCCGGTGATGCGCAGGTCAGGGTGACCCACGCGGTTGTCGTTCTCTTGAGAGGGCTGTTGAGCAAACACCGCAAGGCTAAACAGGAAGGAGGTGCACAGAAGAATTGGCCATTTCATTTTTCACCTCGCCAGCATTAAGACGGTAGGGCAAGTGAAAGGTGACCTTAACTGTCAAAACGGCCAGCGCGAAAGGTTTCGGAGATAGCGCCGTAAACGCCCTTTTAGGTGCGCAGCCCGCTGCTTCTCCGGCGGGCATTCTCTCGCGCATTTGGTACGCAACCTGCCTTTTGGATTGTCTGTCCCTGAACGACAAGCGCTGCAACTGTGCAAAGCTGGCACTTCTTGCAGTTCTCACTGCTATTCCGCCTCACGTCTTGCAGGATTTCCGCTGCTATATCTACCAGTGATCACTGGCAATTTTTTGAGGGACACTCTCGCACAACATCCAGGCTCGTCTTGCCGAATACGAGACAAAAATACGGGAGTTGTTCTATGAGCTTCAGGATCAGTTGCCAAACTCACCAGAGAGTTCCCTGTTTCGAGGTTTCCGGTGGAGCTGCCAATCATCTGGAAAGCATTGTGCGATTCGTACAGGCCCAAGCGGTTGGCAGTCAGGCTTTCGTGCTGGACATTCGAGCTGTAACAACAAGACCGCTCGCCGACAAGCTGTTCATCCATGTCCTCAAGTATCCTCCGGGGCTCTTGCGCAAAATAGCCGTGGTTGATCGGAAGGAAAACCGCGCGTTCTGCTCACTTTATGAACGGCTGGTTTGCACCAGGGGATATCAGGTTCGGTTTTTCGGGGATGTCGAGAGGGCAACCGAATGGCTTCGAGGCGACGATCCGCCTCCGAAGGCGAGCCGCAACCGCCTTGCTTTCTTCCAAGGACTGACGCTTCTAAGACACGTCTTCAATCCCATACGCCTGCTTCACGCCACGACCGGCTCTCGATAGTTTTCTGGAGGGTTCGCTTCTGGGGTCGGCCTGGATTTTTATGTAAAGGTTTTTGCCGAGGAATACAACTTATTGTTGACGTAGGGCTTCGAATCGGCTGCGGTATCTGCAACACCGACAAAAGCTTAGCTGCTCTTGCCTTTCTCCTTTACCGCTGCCAGGTCATAGACAGCCGTTTTGGTGTTCGTACGCTGTCTCTCTAGTGGGGCTGCATGGAGGCCAACATGGGAGAGCAAAGGAAGGTTCGCTGTACACACTGCCAATCTGAAAATCAAAGCATTTTTAGCAGCGAAATCGCGGTGCACTTCCGCGGTTTAGAAGGGCTAAACAAGCCCATCGTCTGGGTTTTCCAGGACGTCCTGGCCTGTCTCAACTGCGGGCATGCAGAGTTCACAGTTCCTGGGAAGGAATTGGAGGTTCTTCGAACCGGTTCACCAGTCGAGGGCGCGGCGGTATGGCTGGGTGGATCCGGCGATCGGGAAGAAGATCAGCGATAACTGTTCGAAGCATATTTGAATCAGGTTTTCACGACCCTTGCGTCTGTGCATGCTTCCGCTTCA
>Ga0070714_100000273_pt1 | contig 39446 bp, 47 predicted proteins | sample LARL83metaG_FD_65450 | JGI IMG/M metagenome (GOLD analysis project Ga0070714, IMG submission 65450) | Corn, switchgrass and miscanthus rhizosphere microbial communities from Kellogg Biological Station, Michigan, USA - LAR L8-3 metaG | ecosystem: Host-associated > Plants > Roots > Rhizosphere ... | reverse complement strand
GCCCTCAGGGAAGGACAAGGCGGCAGATGCTGAATGCCGCCGACGACGACGTGTGTCCGGGCGGCGATTAGCACCCGGCGACGGACCACCGGCCCCTCACCAGCCCGCTCTCCCCGCAAAGGAGAGCGGGCGCGGTGCGTTCAATAAGCAGACGACAGGATGCAAGAACCTTCCCGCGAGAACCGCCGGTCAGTCGAGGACGCGCGCCTCCGGCACCGGGACGACGAAGCGGCCGCCCCAGGCGCGGATGCCGTCCATCTGCCGGGTGATCTCGTCGGCGAGATTCCACGGCAGGATCAGCACGTAATCGGGCCGGGTCTTGAAGATCCGGTCCGGGGCGTGGATCGGAATGCGCGTGCCGGGGAGCGCGAGGCCCTGCTTGTGCGGGCTCGCGTCCACGGTGTAGTCGAGGAAATCGCTGCGCACGCCGCAGAAATTGAGGAGCGTGTTGCCCTTGGCCGGCGCGCCGTAGCCGACCACGCGCTTGCCGTCGGCCTTGGCCGCGATCAGGAACGACAGCAGCGCGCGCTTGGTGCGCGCCACCGTCTCGGCGAAGCCCTTGTAGCCGTCGAGCCGGTCGAGTCCGGCGGCGCGCTCCTTGGCCTTGACCGACGCGACGGCGGTGCCGACCGCGCCATGGCCGCGATGGCGGCCGTAGATACGCAGCGATCCGCCGTGGGTCGGAAGCTCCTCGACGTCGAACAGCTCGATGCCGTGGCGGGCGAACACGCGCTCGACCGTGTGCAGCGAAAAATACGAGAAATGCTCGTGGTAGATGGTGTCGAACTGCACGTTGGCGATGAGCTGGAGAAGGTGGGGGAACTCCATCGTCAGCGTGCCGTCGGGCTTCAGGATCATCGCCATTCCTGCGACGAAATCGTTGAGGTCCGGCACGTGCGCCAGCACGTTGTTGCCGAGCAGGAGGTCGGCGCATTGCCCGGCGGCGCGCATGGCCCGCGCGGTCTCGACGCCGAAAAAGCGCACCAGCGACGGGATGCCCTTGGCCTCGGCGGCCGCGGCGACGTTCGCCGCCGGCTCGACGCCGAGCACGGGCACGCCGCGGCTCTTGAAATGCTGCAACAGGTAGCCGTCGTTCGAGGCGATCTCGACCACGCGCGAATCCGCGCCGAGACCGAGCCGCGGGATCATCGCCTCGGCGTAGCGTTCGGCATGGCGCACCCAGGACTCCGAGTACGACGAGAAATAGGCGTAATCGCCGAACAACTGGTCCGGCGTCTGGAACGCCTCGAGCTGGACCAGGAGACAGCTCTCGCACACGTAGGCGTGGAGCGGATAGAACCGCTCGGCGTTGCCCGCGTCCTCGGGGCGCACGTAGTAGTTCGCCGGCGGCTGCACGCCGAGATCGACGAAGCTGTGGCGAAGGACCGTGCCGCAGAACCGGCACGGGGTCGATGCGACCTCAGGCCGCGGGCTTGGCTTCAACTGGGACGTCGCGTTCATGACTGGACTCCGCGGAGGCGGTTTCGTGATCGGCGATCTGCGTTTGCGTGAGGGGTGCGGCATCGGCGCCGTCGTAGAAGGCGCGATACCAGGTCACGGCACGGGCGACCGCCGCCTCGGAATTCCAGGTCGGCCGCCAGCCGAGCCGCGCCTCGGCCTGGGCCGACGACAGCACGAGCAGCTTGGCCTCATGCGGACCTGCCGCAGGTTCCGCCTGCCAACGGGCGGTCGGACCCCAGAGCTGGGCGATGCGCTCGGCCATCCAGCCGGCGGCGCGCGTGTCGTGCTCGGCCGGGCCGAAATTCCATCCGCCGTCGAGCTCGCCCGGCCGCGCCGCGACACGCTCGGCCAGCATCAGCATCCCGCGCACGGGATCGAGCACATGCTGGAACGGACGCACCGAACTGGGATGGCGGATGTTCAGCGTCGTGCCGCCGGCAAACGCGCGCACAGCGTCGGGGATCAGGCGATCGCGCGCCCAGTCGCCGCCGCCGATGATGTTGCCGGCGCGCACCGTGGCGATGCCGGTCCGGCCGCCCTCGAAATAGGAGCGACGGTAGGCCTCGACGGCAAGCTCGGCGCACGCCTTGGAGTTGCCGTAGGGCTCGCGTCCGCCGAGGGCGTCGCTCTCGCGATAGCCCCACGGCCACTCGCGGTTCTCGTAGGCCTTGTCGCTGGTGATGACGATCACCGCCGCTGCTGACGGCGCGCGACGGACCGCGTCCAGGAGGTGCACCGTGCCCATGACATTGGTGGCGTAGGTCTCGACCGGCTCGGCGTGGGCGAGCCGCACCAGGGGCTGGGCGGCGAGATGCAGCACGATCTCGGGCTCGCATGCGGCGACGGCGGCGGCGAGCGTGCCGGCGTCGCGCACGTCGCCGATCGTGGTGCGGCAGGCGGCATCGACGCGCGCCGCGGTGAACAGGTTGGGCTGCGTCGGCGGCGGCAGCGCGTAGCCCGACACGCGGGCCCCCATGCGCGCGAGCGCCAGCGTCAGCCAGCCGCCCATGAAGCCGGTGTGGCCCGTTACGAAGACCTTACGCCCGGCCCAGAACGAACGGTTTACGCCCGGACCCGGCACGGCGCCGTCTCCTCGTGGTGCTTGGGGAGATCGCGCCAGGTCTTCCATGGCGCGGAGCCCGACGACCACATCTCGTTCAAGAGCTGCATCTCGCGGTAGGTATCCATGCACTGCCAGAAGCCGGGATGCTGGTAGACCGCAAGCTCGCCGTCGGCGGCGAGCGATTCGAGGATGCCCTGCTCGAGGCTGACGTCGTCGAGCGCGATCGGCACGCGGTCGAACGCGGCTGTCTCGAACACCAGGAAGCCGCCGTTGATCCAGCCCTGCGTCACCTGCGGCTTTTCGCGGAAGGTCTTGACCATGCCCTGGTCGATGCCGAGCTCGCCGTAACGCGACGACGGATGCACCGCCGTGACGGTGGCAAGCCGGCCGGAGCGTCGGTGATGGGCGAGCAGCGCGCCGAGATCGACGTCGGCGACTCCGTCGCCGTAGGTCACGAAGAAGGTCGTGCCGCGCACATAGCGCAGTGCGCGGCGGATGCGCGAGCCGGTCAGCGTGTCGCGGCCGGTCTCGGCCAGCACCACGCGCCAATCCTCGTCGAAGCCGTTCGACAGCGTCTCGACCGAACCCGAGCCGAGATCGACGGCGAAATCGGAGTTGTGGCTGCGGTAGTTGAGGAAGTAATCGCGGATGACGTCGCCCTTGTAGCCGAGGCACAGCACGAACGAGCCGGCGCCGAAGGCGTGGTAGTGCTTCATGATGTGCCAGAGGATCGGCTTGCCGCCGATCTCGACCATCGGCTTCGGCTTGAATTCGGTTTCCTCGCGCAGCCGCGTTCCGAGCCCGCCGCACAGGAGCATGACGTCGGGCGTCTCCGCGGCGGAGGGCGCGGTCGCATTGGCTTTCGAACGGGGGCTGAACATCGGCATTGCCACCATCAGTTTTTCTTCCTGGATCGCCGATCGGAGCCGCTCGGGCGGTTCCGCAGCGGACGCGGTGTCATCGCGAAACGGGCGGCGATCAGCGCCGGGAAATCCAGCCCCGGCGCGAGCGGCGCAATCGGGGAGATCGGGGGACGAGGCGCCGCCGGCGCTCCGGACCCGCTCAGGCTCCGATCACTTTCGGCCAGCAGGGTTAAGGCTAACTTAATCCCCCGGACCGCCTGGGCCGCCGACGTAACCGCAATCGCTTCCATCGACATGACGACCTCAGAGCGGGTGCCGGATGGCGTAGCGGGTGTTGGGCATGACGTACTGGCGGGCGATGCCGCGACGGGCGTCGACGAACACCGGCGCGCGCAGATTGACCGATACCTGGGCCGATTCGCCCTCGCGGCGGACGGTGACGATCAGCAGTACCAGGAGATCGCCCCGGGCGATGCCGAGCGTGGCGCACGCCTCGTCGATATCGTCGTTCGCAACCGCACCCGACTCGAGGTTGAGAGGCGCGACGAGAAAGGCGAGCTCGGCCGCCTCGAGCGACTGCAGCACCCGGAACTGGGGATGCTTGCCGTCGGGCAGCGGCGCGATGCCGAACGAGTGGTAATCGGAAAAGCCCAGCAGTCCCTGGGGAAAGGTCATGCGCGCGGCGCTCGAGATGATGACGAGGCCGAAGCGCGATTCGACCGCGATGGGGGCATCGACGGCCGGCAGCGCCGGCGCCGGCGGCGGCGCATTTTTCGCAAGTGCAGTGTTGGCGGACAGCATGGAGGATCTCCTGTTCCGGGCTGCTTCGTTAACGCATGTACGATGCGAGGCTGAGCCCGCTCAGCTTCACGATCGTCATGTAGGCGGCCTGAAGCACACTTTGATCCGACGAGAGCTGAGTCAGCGCTGTCGGAACATCGACCGACTTGATGTCGGTGATGTTCTGCTCCAGGTAGGTCGAAAGGGTGGTGTGTTCGGTGTTGGCCTGGTCTATGGCATTTGCCGCCGCGCCGATGCCGGCGCGAATGGTCGGCAGATCCTGAACGGCGGTGTTGGCCACATTCAGCGCTTCGGTGAGACGCACATGATCGATTGTCGGGCTGGTCGACGCCGTTGCGGTAAGCTGCAGGGACCGGATCAGCTCCTCGAATCCGCCCTGGTTGGCGGTGACGCCGTAGGTTACGTCGAAGTTGTCGCCCGCGCGGGCCACGAGCTTGGTCGAATCGCCCTGGTAGTAGCCGGTATCGGCGCTGGACGGATAGGTCGGGGGCGGCGCCGAGTATCCGGTCGCGCTCAAATCGACCGGCGGGGTGTCGGTGCGGGTGCCGCCGAACAGGTACGAATTGCCGAATTTCGAATTGAGTATGCCGGCGGCCTGGGTGAGCAGATTGGACGCCTGTTGATTGAGGCCCATCTGCGACGCATCGCTGCTGTTGTTCGCGTTGACGAGCAGCGTCTTGAGCTTGGAGGCGATGTCGGAAAGCTGCGACATCGCCGTATCCATCGCATTGAGCCGCGCCGTCACGATGGTGTTGTTGGAGACGTACTGCTTGATGCGCGAATCCGTCGACTCCAGGTTGACGAGCGTGTTGGCCTGATCGGCGATCCCGGCGTAACGCTGGGCCTTCTGACCCGTCGATACCTGGATCTGAGTCGCCTGGAGGCGCGCCTGGGTATCGGCGATGTACGATTGAATGAGCTGGTTCTGGGCGAGATCGGCGACGCGAGTCATGGCGTCCTCATTTCACGAGGTTGAGAAGTTCTTGCAGCGTGTCGGAGATCGTCGTGATCAGCCGGGCCGACGCCGCATAGGAGTTCTGATAGAGCATCAGGTTGCTGAGCTCTTCATCGGTGTTCACACCGCTGTCGGAGGTCACCTTATTCTTTACGTCGCTGAGTGTTGCCGTCAGGAACTTGAGCCGATCGGAGGAATCGGATGCCGACTGGGCGTTGGTGGAGAGGATATTGCCGGCGTATCCGTCGAGCGTGGTGTTGAGCGCGGGAAGACCCCCGACCGCCGAGAAGGAGAGTGTCGCCGTCATCCGATCGGCGAGGGCATTGACGTTGGTGTTGTCGCCGGAGCTGAGCGCCACGGCGCCGGCGGCCAGCGCACCGGTGGAAAGCGTGCCGCGGGCGAGCATGCCAGGCGTGCTGACGATGTCGGATCGAACAGCGATGTTGCCGGCAAGGCCGCCGTTGGTCGAACCGACGAAAAGATCGTTAAGCCCGAAGTAGTTGGAAAAGCCGAAGCCGGTTGTGGCCTCGGCGGAATTCATCTCGTTGATGGCGATGCCGTTGCTCGCGCCGCTGGCGGCGATCACGAGATGCCCCGTCGCATCGATCGACGCCGTCGCTCCGGCGAGCCCGGCGATCGGCTGCGCCGCCCCGGAATAGACGCCGTTGATGGCATCGCGAATCTGCGCCAGCGTCGGCGTGCCGCCGACGTCGGTGGCGAGGTCGGCGAAGTTGAGATCGAGCGGCGTCCCGACCGCCTTGCCGGTCGAATCCAGCACGGCGATGCGGACGCTGCCGGAGAAATTCACGGCGGTGGTCGACGGCGAAATCGCCCGCGTGCCGGTCAGCGTATTGGGCGGTGGAAGCGCTGTGCCCTGGTTATGGATCGCATTCAACTGATCCTTGAGCGCCTGGGCCAGCGAGTCGAACTGCGAAGCCAAATTCGGCAGCACCGTATCGCGCATGTCGATCAACGACTTCATCCGGCCGGACTGGATGTCGCCGGTGATATCGTGGCCGTCGACGGTGATCGGGCTGACGGTGCCGCCCGAATAGGAAATCGATTCGCTCATCGACGAGGGGGGCGAGTAGGCAAGGTGCGAGGCCGTGCCGCGATCCACCAGCGTCTGGCCCGAGCCCGTGAAAAGGACCAGCTCGCCGCTGTCGCGCTTGAAATAGCTGACATCCATGAGATCGGAGATCTTGTTGACCTCGGCGTCGCGCTTGTCCTCGAGATCGCCGGTCGGCTGTTTCGTCGCCACGGCCTTGGCGATCTGAATGTTCAGGCTTGCGATATTGTCGAGCGACTGATTGACGGTGCTGACGTCCTGGGCGATGCCCTGGTTCGCCTGGTTGCGGAGGTCCTGGATCTTCTTGGCGCTGTCGTTGAGGTTCGAGGCGATCGTCTGAGCCGACAGAATCACCTTCTGTTGCGCCGCCGGCGAGCTCGGATCGAGCGACAAGGCCTGAAGATCGTTGCCGAAATTCGTCAGCAGCATCGAGAGAGAACTCGACGAATCCGGTGTGCCGAACAGGTTCTGCATATTTTGGTAGTACTGGTCGTTGGTATCGCTTTGACCGAGCGCTGACATTTGGCTGCGCAGATCGCGCATCAGGAATTCGTTGACGGTGCGCGTGATCGAATCGACCTGCACGCCGGAGCCAATGCCGTCCACCGCCTGCGACGAAATGTTGACCGTCTTCTTGGTGTAGCCGTCGGTATTGGCATTGGCGATGTTGTTGGAGGTCACCGCCAGGGCCGTCTGCATCGTCTGCATGCTCGACAGGGCCGAACGCATCGCGACGGGAAAGAGCGAGAACGACATGGCGGCGCTCCGGTTGCCTAGAGTTGTCGGTTGACGGCGAGCGACACGGCTTTCGCCGTGGCACCGCCGCCGGAGGCGAGGCCCGCGCGCGAGTAGGACGGCGCGCCGGACTTGCGCTCGGCGACCGCGGCGACGACGGCGCGCATCAGCCGCTCGCTCACCGATTTCACGGCGCGGATGGAGCGCTCGTTCTCGGCGAGCGACATCTGGAACCGCATGGTCGACTGGCGCAGGCGTTCCTTGAGCTTGCCGTCCGCCTCGGCGAGGAGCGGAGCCTTTTCGCGCAATTCGCCGATGAGGCGCTCATAGGTCGCGGCAAGCTCGGACTTTTCGCGCTGCAGCTCGCGGATGTCCTGCGGCTTGAGATTCTTCAGGAGTTCGACCTCGCGCTCGAGGAGGGCGGTCAGCCGATGGGTGACATCGAGGGTATCCTCGATGAGCGGAGCGATCGCGGACATGGTCAGTGGACCTCCTGCGTTTTGAGGATCTCGCGGTAAACCTGATCGGCAATGCCGGCGCCGCCACTGGCGGACATCGCCTTGCCGTATTCCTGCGACAGCAATGAACGGAAAATTTCCTCGCCGTTGCCGCTGCCGCTCAACGAATCCTTGGGGATGCCCTGGAACATGCGGTCGACGAACTGCGACAGGAAATAGGCCTCGAAATCCTGGGCGGTCTTGCGCGCAGCGGCCTCGTTGGCGGTCTTCTGCGGCGACGGCGTGGACGCAGCGACGGATGGCAAGACCGACAGCGGATTGTCGAGCGCGAGCGACGACGTCATCACATCACCTCGATCTCGGCCTGGAGCGCGCCAGATGCCTTGATCGCCTGAAGGATCGAGATCATGTCGCGCGGGCCGATGCCCATCGCATTGAGGCCGTTGACGAGCTCCTGCAGCGTGACGCCCGACGACAGCACCGCCAGCTTCTTGTCCTTGCTGTCGTCGATTTGAACGCTGGTGCGCGGCACGGTGGTGGTGGTCCCGCCGGTCGAGAACGGCGTCGGCTGCGATACCTGGGGCGTTTCGGTGATGCGAATGGTGAGGTTGCCCTGGGCGATCGCCACGGTGGAGATCCGCACGCTTTCGCCCATGACGATCACGCCCGATTGCTCGTCGATGACGACGCGGGCGGTCTGGTCGGGCTCGACGCGCAACTGTTCGATGTCGGTGAGAAGCGCCGGGACGTTGTTTTTGTATTTTGCCGGCACGGTGACCGCGATCGTGGCAGGATCGAGCGTCAGCGCCGCGCCGGTGCCGAGGAAGCTGTTGACGGCCTGAGCTACGCGATTCGCCGTGGTGAAGTCGGGATTGCGCAGACTGATGTGCACGCTCTTGAGCGAGGCGAGCTCGAACCCGACCTCGCGCTCGACGATTGCACCGCTGGCGATTCGCGCCGTGGTCGGCACGTTCTTGGTGACGCTCGCGGACTGACCCTGGGCCACGAAGCCGGAAACCGAGACCGTTCCCTGCGATACGGCGTAGACCTCGCCGTCGGCGCCGACGAGCGGCGTCACCAGGAGAGTGCCGCCCTGAAGGCTCTTGGCGTCGCCGAGCGCGCTTACCGTGACATCGACTCTGGTGCCGGCGCGGGCGAAGGCCGGGAGCGTCGACGTCACCATGACGGCCGCGACGTTGGCGGTCTTAAGAGTGTCGTTGCGCACGTTGATGCCGAGCCGCTCGAGCATGCCGATCAGGCTCTGCTTGGTGAACGGCGAATTGGTGAGCGTGTCGCCGGTGCCATTGAGTCCGACCACCAGGCCGTAACCGACTAGAAGATTTTCCCGCACGCCTTCGAAGTCGGCGATGTCCTTGATGCGCGAGTTGGCGTTCGCCGGCGTCACGGCGCTGCCGACCAGGAGCAGCGCGGCAAGCGCGACGCGGAGCGCGCCGCGCAGGGTGCGGCGCGGGCGGCTGTCGGCGAGGTCGGAAGATGAGGTCACAGTCGCGTTCATGGCACAGGTCAAAATTGTCTCCGCTTCGGTAATGCGAGCGCCGTGCCAGCCGCCGGGTATCCTTCAGCCATTGAAAAACAAAGGAAATCCGGGCGGTGCCAAACTTGTGGGTGCCGACCGCCGGTAGCCCGTGCCGAAGATCGGCAAAAACTGCCGGGACATCGCAGGGGCCGAAGAGAGAGTGGCACGGCTCGGGCAACCCTCGACCGGCGCGCGTGGTGCGCACCTGCTGGGGCTCTTTAAGGCCTTCTTAAGGTTCCGGGCGCAGCTTGGCCTTTGTTGGGCCCACCCTTGGCTCGCGCCAACCTGGCTCGCGAATGAAGATCACGGATACCCGCGCGGTGGGGACCACCGCACTGCGCCGCTCCGGCCGGACCGAAACCGGTAAAGGGGAATTTGCGCGCTCGCTCGACGGCGAACCGGCGGTTCAGGCATCGAAGCTGTCGCCGCCGGCACCGGTCAGCGGAATGGATTCGTTGCTGGCTCTCCAGGAGGTCGATCCGGACGAGAGCCGGGGGGCCGTGCAGCGCCATGCCGAGGATCTGCTCGACGAACTCGACGAGCTTCGCCACGGATTGCTGGTCGGCGCCTTGTCGCGGTCGAAGCTGACCCGGCTCAAGACCTTGATTACCGCCCGGCGCAAAACGGTCGACGATCCCCGTCTCGCGGAGATTCTCGATGAGATCGAGCTCCGGGCAGCGGTCGAATTGGCGAAATACGAAGCCTCCGAATAACTCTCTGAGATTATTGAGAATAGCGCCGCTCGTCGTGGCCATGGCCATGCGCGAACCCGCTTATTTTTGTAATAAAATTAGCCATTCAAAAAGTGACAGAATCAAATGTTGCGCGCCTTGCGGGAGGGGGACCGGATTCATATACTCCCGCGCCGTTCAAGGCTTTAGCGAACACCGCGAGGCTCCCATCGATGTCGACTGTCGTTCTTCCGTCCGGCTACAAGCCGAGCGAAAAAGAACCGTTCATGAATCCGAAGCAGCGGGAGTACTTCCGCCGCAAGCTTCTCATGTGGAAAGAGGAACTGCTCGAGGAATCGTCCGAGACGCTGCAGCATCTCCAGGAGGAAGGCGGGATTCGCGAGCCCGATCTCACCGATCGCGCATCCGCGGAGACCGATACCGCCATCGAGCTGCGCACCCGCGATCGCGCTCGCAAGCTGATCAGCAAGATCGACGATGCGCTCAAGCGCATAGAGGACGGCAGCTATGGCTACTGCGAGGAGACCAATGAGCCGATCAGCTTGAAGCGGCTCGAAGCCCGGCCGATCGCGACGTTGTCGATCGAAGCGCAGGAGCGTCATGAGCGTCTCGAGCGCACGCGGCGCGACGAGGATTGATCCCAAATTTCCAGAAACGAGAAGGGGCCGGCGTTTGCGCGCCGGCCCTTTTTTTGTAGGCGCGGGTAGAGATCAGAACGGCGAGACGATATCGAGCACCTGGGTGCCATAGCGCGGCTGCTGGACATCGGTGATCTGGCCGCGACCGCCGTAAGAGATGCGCGCCTCGGCGATCTTCTCGTGGGAGATCGTGTTCGTCGAGTCGATGTCCTCGCGGCGGATGATGCCGGTGATCTGGAGGTCGCGCGCTTCGAAATTGACCCGCACCTCCTGATGCCCGGAGATCACCAGATTGCCGTTCGGCAGCACCTGGGTGACGATGGCGGCGACCTTGAGGTTGACGGTCTCGTTGCGGGTGATCTTGCCGGTGCCCTCGTTGTCGGTGTTCCCGTTCACGCTGAGCAGGTTGCTGGGATCCGCCCCGTGGGGAAGAATCTTCTGGAGCTGATTCTCGAAGCCTCCCAGATGCGGCACGCCCGTCGTCTCTTTCGTGGTGCGTCCGCGCGACGTGGAGTTGTTCAACGTCGCCTGGTCGGAGATCGAGATCGTCACGGTGAGCACGTCGCCGACCTGACTCGCACGCTGGTCTTTGAAGAAGGCCCGTGCGCCCGGCCGCCACAGCGAATTGCCTTCGCGGTGGGTGTCGAGCTCGGCGGACGGCATGGGAAGACTCACAGGTCGGTAGCCCGATGCCTCGGTGGGGTTCTGGATCGAGGTCAACGGCGGAGCTTCACCGACCTGTGAGAGCCGGTCCCATCCGCTGCACGCGGAGAGGGCGGTGGTGGCGAGCGCCATCACCAGGAGACGTGCGGTGGCCGCAGCCATCGGCTGGGTCGTCCAGCGGGCGGTCGGACGGGTCATGACGCGTCTCCTTAGAAGTGCACCGGCTGCAAGCCGGCGATGCGGACCGTGCCGGGGCTGACGACTTCGCCCTCGACGACGACCTTCGATTGCGTGTTCTGGATGCGGACCGATTCGCCCATGGCGCCGTTCTCCATGGCCTTGCCCTTGGAGGTCAATGTCATGGTGGGACTCTGAACAACCATGGTGACGACGCTGCCCTTGGCGACGATCACCGGCGCACGGACGTCGCCGGTACGGAGCGGCTGATCGGCAGCCAGAGGATGCTTCGCCTCCTTGCCGACGATCTTGTCCGGATCGAGAATGACGTTGCGGGCGACCGTATCGGCGCGGGCAATCTGCCACTGCACGTCGTCGCGAGCGACGGTTTCGCCGGTGGCGATGCGGCGGTTCAGGGTCGGCACCTCGACGGTGCGGTAAACGCGGCCCGACACCGGCACCGATTGCGTGCCGTCGGCCCCCGGCACGACGAGCCGGCCGCTGAACTGACCGGTGCGCTCATCGAACTGAAATCCCTGCAGATCGAGCTTGGGCGGGGCGTCGGCCGGGAGTTGCAGCGAAATGCCGCGGGTCGAGAGGTCGATGTCGGCCTTCGGATCGAAATTACGCTTGGCGAGCTCGGTTCGGACCGCGGCCATGATCTCGGCGTCGCCGATGACGATCGACGGACGCTCGACCACGACCCGGTCGAACCAGCTCCGCGCCTGCCATTTGATGCCGTTGGCGCGGGCGATCGAAGCCAGGCTGTTGACGTCGTAGACGGTGCGCGTGCCCGGCGCCGGCGCATACGCGACGGCTACGTCGGCCTTGTCGCCGGCCTCGACGAACAGGTCGCCGAGACGAACGAACGGGCGGTTGACGACGACGGTGTCGTTCCGCGGGTGAGCGCCCGCCGCCGCGGCAGGATTCGTTCCGGCGCCAGCGGGATCGGCGTTGGCGGCCATCGCCCAGGCGGCGGCCAGAAGAACGGATACGATCAGGATGCGCAGCATGACGGATCTCCCTTACTGGGTCAGCTTGCTCATCATTTCGTCGGACGTCTGCACGACCTTCGACGCAAGCTCGTAGGCGCGCTGGGCCGAGATCATGCTGGTGATCTCGTTGACCATGTTGACGTTCGACGTCTCGAGAAAGCCTTGTTGGATGGTGCCGAAGCCGGTCGAGCCGGGAACGCCGGTGGCGGCATTGCCCGAGGCGGCCGTGTCCTTGAACAAATTGTCGCCCAGAGCCTGGAGGCCAGCCTCGTTGGCGAACGAGGCGAGCTGGAGCTGGCCGACGTTGGACGCCGTCTGCTGCCCGGGCAACTGCACCAGCACCTCGCCGGAATTGTTGATGGTCACGCTCTGGGCGTCGTTCGGGATCGTGACCCCGGGAACCACTGCATAGCCCTGCGGCGTCACGATCTGTCCGGTCGGGCCGATCTGGAACGATCCGGCGCGGGTGAAGGCGGTGGTGCTGTCCGGCAGCGTCACCTGAAACCAGCCGCGGCCCTGGATCGCGACGTCGAAGTTGTTGCCGGTCGACATCAGGTTGCCCTGCTCGTGAATGCGGTAGACCGAGCCGATACGGACGCCGGTGCCGAAATCGGCGCCGGACGCGGTGATGGTTCCGGTGTCGGACGAGGTGGCGCCGACCTGCGAGCGCGACTGGTACAGGAGATCGACGAACTCGGCCCGCTGTCGCTTGAAGGCCGTGGTGTTGAGGTTGGCGATGTTGTTAGCGATGACGTCCACGTTGAGCTGCTGAGCGAGCATCGCGGTGGCGGCAATCTTGAGCGAACTCATGTTCGGTCTCCTCGTGTTGCGCGGATCGGGAAGCTCAGGCGACTTTGCCGAGCATCTCTATGCCGCGACGCATACGGTCGTCTTCGGTGGTCACGATCTTCTGTGCCTGCTCATAGGCGCGCGCGTTTTCCATCATCCGCGTCATTTCCAGGATCGGCTCGATGTTCGAGCCTTCGAGGCTGCCTTGCGCGATCTCGACGTTCTGCGCCGTCTGCGGCACCGCGGTGCCGGCGGTGTAGAGGCCGGCGCCGGTCCGCTGCAGCACCTGTGGATCGGCGAAGGCGACGAGCCGGATTTTGCCGAGGCGTTGCGTGCCCGTGGAAACGGATCCATCGGTGCTGATGGTGATCTCTCCGGAGCCTTGCGGAACGACGATCGGGCGGCTGTTGTCGTCGAGAATCGGCTGGCCGCCGGGTGCCACCAGGCGGCCGGTGGTGTCGATGCCGAGGTGGCCGTTGCGCGTGAAACGCTGTCCTTGCGGCGTGTCGACCACGAAGTACGCTTCGCCGCGGATGGCGACGTCGAGCGGGTTGCCGGTGGTGGCGATCGTGCCTTCCCGCGTCTCGCGATAGGGCGATGCGAGCTTCGGGAAGACCATCGAACTCATGCTGCTGACGCCGGGCGGCTGCGCCAGATACGAGTTGAAGGTGATCCGATCCGCCTTGTAGGCGGTGGTGTTCGCGTTGGCGATGTTGTTGGCAATGGCGTCCATCTCGTGCTGGACCGATATTTGCCGTGCCAAGGCCATGATCGAAGGCGTTTCCATCTCATGCACCGTCTGCCGTTGACGTGATCCAAAATCCCACAGGCCTCAGTGCAGAGGCTGTGCCAACACGATTTTTTCAGCCTTTTCAAAGCTTTGTCTTTATTTCGAGGCGCTCATAGCTGGTCCGATCCGGCCGCTCGGGCGTTGCCTGCCCGGCAAAAGCTGCCGAGTCGCGGCCCGCGGGCAAGGGATTGTTAACGAAGCGAGCCTTAGGGTGCGGCTGTCGCGGGCGGACACCATCCACCGCGTCCGTTGAATGACCGCGGCCGTCGCCGCGTGTGCCGCAAGTTGGGATTCGTCATGGCGCAAGCCGCAGCCGCCCTCAAGAAACCCGCCGCCGTGGAAGCGGACGTGCCCGAGGATGAGGCCGACGGCGCGCTTCCCGAGGGTGAAGCCAGGCGCTTCGGCGGCAAGAAGATCGTCCTCTTTGTCGTTCTGCCGCTGCTCATCGTCGCCGCCGCGGTCGGCGCGGTGCTGTTCTCCGGCGTAGCCGACAGTTTTCTAGGCCGGGGCGAGCACGCCGAAAAGACGCCGCCGATTAAACCCGCGGTGTTCTTCGACATGCCCGAGCTTCTGGTGAATCTCAACACCGGCGGCCGTCGTGTCAGCTTTCTCAAGCTCTCGATCGCGCTCGAGCTCACCGATCCGGCCGACGTGCCGAAGGTGCAGCTTTTGCTGCCGCGCCTGATCGACAGCTTCCAGGTCTATCTCCGCGAGCTTCGCCTGGAGGATCTGCGCGGATCGGCCGGCATCTATCGTCTGCGCGAGGATCTTCTCGCCCGCGTCAACGAAGCGGCGAAGCCGGTGAAGATAAAAGACGTGCTGTTCAAGGAAATGTTGGTTCAGTAGGGCGCCGATGGTCGATACCCCGAACGCGGCCGGCTCCGCCGGCGACATGAGCGAAGACGACAAGCTCGCCGCCGAATGGGCAGCCGCGGACAGCGACAATCGCGTCCTCAATCAGAACGAGATCGACAGCCTTTTGGGCGTCGCCGGAGAAGACGACTCCGGCAGCAAGTCCGGCATCAAGGCGATCATCAATTCGGCGCTCGTCTCCTACGAGCGCCTGCCGATGCTCGAGGTCGTGTTCGATCGCCTGGTTCGACTGCTGTCGACCTCACTCCGCAACTTCACCTCCGACAACGTCGAAATCAATCTCGACAACATCACGTCGGTGCGGTTCGGCGATTACCTCAACTCGATTCCGCTCCCGGCCATGATCAACGTGGTCAAGGCCGAGGAGTGGGAGAATTACTGCCTGATGACCGTCGATTCGGCGTTGATCTATTCGATCGTCGACGTGCTCCTGGGCGGTCGCCGCGGCGCCGCTCTCCGCGTCGAAGGCCGCCCTTACACCACGATCGAGCGCAACCTCGTCGAGAAGATGATGCACGTCATCCTTGCCGATCTCTCCGCCGCGTTCGACCCGGTCTCGCCCGTCACCTTCCGATTCGACCGCATGGAGACAAATCCGCGCTTTGCTGCGGTGGCGAGGCCCGCCAACGCGGCGATTCTCGCGCGCTTCCGCGTCGAGATGGAAGAGCGCGGCGGTCGCATCGAACTCGTCATTCCCTATGCGACGCTGGAGCCGGTGCGCGAGCTTCTCCTGCAGATGTTCATGGGCGAGAAGTTCGGCCGCGATGCGATCTGGGAAACCCATCTGGCGACTGCGCTGTGGCATACGGACATCGAAGTGGAGGCGGTCCTCGCCTATGCGACGATGCCGCTCAACGACGCCATGAATCTCAAGGTCGGCTCGCGCATCATGCTCGATTGCACGGCCGATCCGATCGTCGAGGTCCGCTGCGCGGATATCCCGCTGTTCAACGGCCGCATGGGCCGCAAGGGCCCCAACATCGCCATCAAGGTCGAGCAAGGCCGTTCCCAGATACGGAGAAGCTGACGTGACCGTCTCCATTGTCCTCGATGTCCTCGTGGCTGGTCTTCTGATCGCCACCATTGTCTACGCCGCCGTTCTCGACCGCCGCATCCGCCAGCTCCGCTCCACGCGGGCCGAGCTCGAGACCATGGTGGTCGGTTTCAACACGGCGACGGCCCGGGCCGAATCGGCCATCGGCGATCTCAGGATGGGCACCGAAGCCGGCAGCCGTGAGCTGAAGCCGTTGATGGCGAACGCGCGGCAGATCGCGGACGATCTCGCGTTCCTGGTCGAGCGCGGCAATGAGCTCGCCGACCGCCTCGAGGTCGGCGTCGGTGCGGCGCGCGCGGTGGCTCCCAAAGGCCCGGCTCCGGCCAAGCCCACCGCGCGTCCTCTGGCACAACCGATCCGACCGAAGATGGTGCGCTCTGAGGCTGACGCCCCTGAGCGCCCGGCTCGCTTCGAGCGCGACGTGACCGACGCGGAGCATGCGCTCCTTAAAGCCCTGCGCTCGGTCCGCTGAGGTCATCATGCGGTTCCGTCTGCTCCCGATCGCGATCTTCGCTCTGGTGCTGTTGCTCGGCGCGAAGGTGGTCGACGTGTGGACGGGTTTTGCGGCTCTGACGGTCGCGCGCGTAAACGCTCAGGTGCCACCCGCGGCCTCATCGAGCGCGCCGCCGGCCGCCGCACCGGCAACGAACGTCAGCGCTCCCGCCGCCGTCCCGGCTCCGCCGGCGGACACCAAGCTTGCCACGGCAGCGACGCCGAAGCTCGTCGACCGGGCCGACTTCCCCGATGATCCCACGCTTCTATCTCCGGCCGATATCGATGTGCTGCAGAAGCTCGCCCAGCGGCGCACCGAACTCGAGACCTGGGCGGGCGATCTCACCATGCGCGAGCAGCTTCTGAAAGCGACCGAGGGCAAGCTCGAGGAACACCTCGCCGAGCTCAAGACGGTTCAGACGTCGATCAAGGGGCTTCTCGGCCAATACGACCAGGAGCAGGAAAAGAAGCTCAAGAGCCTGGTCAAGATATACGAGGTAATGAAGCCTAAGGACGCCGCCCGCATCTTCGAGCAGCTCGAGATGGACATTCTGCTGGACGTCGTCGAGCGGATGAAGGAGGCCAAGGTCGCACCCATTCTCGCGGCGATGAATCCGGAGAAGGCCATGACCATCACCGCCGAGCTTGCCCAGCGGCGAAAAATGGGCGCCCAAGCCGCCCTTGCGGCATCGAAATAACCCCGTCTTTACGGGGTTTTAACTCAATTGCCTCAGGATCGGCCGGCTTTTTCCCTCGTCCCGACGCCGTACGTATGGAGTGAATGATGCCCGTCGACAAGTCGCTGTCCATCCTCATCGTCGACGATTACAAGACGATGCTTCGGATCATCCGCAACCTTCTGAAGCAGCTCAATCTCGAGAACGTTCAAGAGGCGACCGATGGTTCATCGGCGCTCAAGATGCTGCGCGACGGCAGCTACGGACTGGTCATTTCCGACTGGAACATGGAGCCGATGACCGGTCTTCAACTCCTCAAGGAAGTGCGCGCCGACGCCAAGCTCAAGGCCTTGCCGTTCATCATGATCACCGCGGAGAGCAAGACCGAGAACGTCGTCGCCGCCAAGGAAGCCGGCGTCTCGAACTATATCGTCAAGCCGTTCAACGCCGAAACGCTGCGCCAGAAGCTGGTCAGCGTGCTCGGCGAATTCTGATCGTCCCTCCTGACGCATAGAAAATAACAGTCGCGAGGAAAGTGGGATGAACGCCAAGAACGCCGCAGCAGCCGAAGCCAAAACCCTGGTCGGTCCGGGAGCCCTGTCGCGGGCGCTCGACGACATTCTGACCAAGGTCAAGAGCGAGGAGCCGGCGTCCCGTCTCAAGCTCTACCAGCAGCTCCTCTCGCTCGCGACCTACATCGAGATGGCGCGCCAGGACGTGGCCGCCATTCGCCCGACCGAAATCCAGTCGAGCAAGATCCCCGCGGTCACCGATGATCTCGATGCCATCGTCGCCCATACCGAAGAGGCGACCAGCGTCATTCTCGACGCCGCTGAGCATCTCGAGAAGGTTTCTGCCAAGCTCGACGGCGAATCGCAGGCGATTGTCACCGACGCCGTCACCCGAATCTACGAGGCGTGCAATTTCCAGGACCTCACCGGCCAGCGCATCACCCGCGTGGTCAAGGCGGTCAAGGACATCGAGGTCAAGGTCGAGGCGCTGATCGGCGCGCTTCATGAGCAACTCGGCCTTTCGGCCGAGGAGCTTGCCTCGCTGACGGCGATCAAGGAGACCGCCGGCAAAGTGAAGCCGCTCGTCAAGAAGAGCGAGGCCGACCTCCTCAACGGTCCGCAGAACGGTACCGGCGCAAAGAGTCAGGAAGAGATCGACCGCCTGTTCGGCAACTGAAAAAGGGAGAGCCTGTGGGCCCTCGTCGCTCCACCGCACCGCGTCCGTCCAGGACGGTACGACGCGCAGCGGAGCGCACTGAAATCGCCGGTCGACGCCCGAGGTCATGGGCACTGGCCGGACTGCTTCTGATCCTCGCCGGGCTCGCGCCGGCGGCTTTCGTCCATGCCGATGAGGCTGCCCCGGTAAAGCTCACGGTGCGCGCCGCTCCTCATGACGGATTCGGCCGCATTGTTTTCGAGGGACCGTCGCCGGTGGGCTTTACCGCGGCCATCGAGGACGGCACGCTCGTCGTGCGCTTCAACCGGCCCGCCTCGGCGGCGCTCGGGCCGATCGCCAAACGCCTCTCCGACTACGTCACCGGCGTGCCGCTCTCGATCGAGGGCCCGCTCGCGCGCATCCCCCTGAAGCGCCCGGTTGCCGTCCGCACCTTTTCGGACGGTGCGGCGATGGTCATCGATCTCGTCACCGTCGCCGACTGGCCGGCAGCGAACGCCGCTCCGGCGCCGCCGGATGCGCCGGTCGTGAAAGCGACACCCGTCGCGGTCCATGTGCCGGAAAAACCGGCAGCACCGTCGCCCGCTAAGGACGGGTCGATCGGTGGCGCGGTCGGCACTGTACTGCCGCTTCGCATCGGCGAACATGACGACCACTCGCGTCTGGTGTTCGACCTCGAGAAGCCGCTCGCCTACGACATTGCCACCGAAAACGGCGAGGTGCGGCTGCGCATCGCCACCCGGGCCGCGCTCGGCCCGCTTCCCGCCGAGCTGCCCGCCCGCGTCGCGGCGCTTGATTCGACGGCTGGCGAAAACGGCCTCATCGTTCATATCCGCTTGCCGGAGGGCGGCCACATCAAGCATTTCCGCAGCGGCGCCAAAATCGTCGTCGACGTGTTCGGCCCTGAAGTTCCGGCGTCTGCGCGTGTTCCGGCGCCAACGCAGGCCAAAGCCGCGGCGAAGCCTGCGTCGAAGGCATCCGCTCCCACTCCGCTCGCTCCCGCCGTTGCCGCCAAGTCTGCGCCGGCGCCGCGGCGGACCGCGACCCTTCCGCCGGCTCCGTCGCTGGCGGCGGCGCCGGCAACCGACTTGGCCGTGAGCCCGACCGCTCCGCGGGTGCTCGTCACCGTCGCCCATGCCAATGAGGCGACGACGCTGCGTTTTGCCTGGCCTAAGGACGTCGATCCCGCCGCCGCCGTGTTCGTGCGCGCGGGCTATCTCTGGGCCGTGTTCGACCGCGACGCTCGCCTCGACTTCGGCGGCTGGCCCCGTGCCGACGGTGCTCCCGAGAGCCGACATCCGGCGGCGGGGGCGACTGCATTCCGCCTCAAGCTTCCCGACCCCGACCTTGCCGCCGTCGTGACCCGCGACGGCAACGACTGGGTCGCAACGCTCAGCGCCGATGCCGCCCGGCCGCGGAGCCCGTCGATCGACGTCCGCAAGGCCAGCGATGGTCAGCCGCATCTGTTCGTCGCGACCGACGATGCCGGTGCGCGCATCGCGCTGCCGGACCCCGAGGCCGGCGATACGCTTTTCGTCGTTCCGCTCCATCGTCCCGGCATCGGCATCGGAGCCGAGCGGCGCTACGCCGAGGTGAGCCTGCTCGCCACCGCCCAGGGCGTTGCGATCGAGTCGCTCGCGGACGGCGTCACGGCTGACGCCGGGCCGTCAGGCATTGAGATCGCGTCGGCGCACGGCCTCAACCTCACGTCGGCCTCGGTTCGCGCCGCCGAGATACCGACCAAGGCCGGCCACATCTTCGATTTCGACGCCTGGCGCGCGCTCCCCGGCAATGCCGACGATCCGCGCGCCCGCTTGCAGGGCGCGGTGCTCGCGGCGAGCGCCCCGGAGCGCAACGCCCGTCGGCTCGACCTCGCCCGCTACCAGTTCGCCATGGGTGCCTACGCGGAATCGCTGGGTGTGCTCGACACCATCGCTGCGGATCAGCCGGAAACCGCCGAAGAGCCCGAGGTCAAGGCGCTTCGCGGTGCCGCTCGCTTGCAGATGAACGACATCGACGGCGCGGCGCGCGATCTCATGAGCCCCGTTCTCGATGGCGAGCGGGACGTGGCGCCGTGGCGCGGCGCGTTGGCCGCCGCCCAGCACGACTGGTCGGGCGCGCTCCGTCAGTTCGTGCGCGGCGAATCGCTTTTCAGCCATTATCCGGTCGCCTTGCGCATGCAATTCCGCCTGAGCGCCGCCGAGGCGGCACTCGAGGTCGGCGATCCGTCCCAGGCTCGCGTGTCTCTTGAAAGTGTCGCGGCTCTGAAACCATCGGGATGGGCGATGGACCGGGCGCATTGGCTGATGGGTCGCGTGTACGCCGCCTTCAGCGAATTCGACTCGGCCGACAAGGAGTGGACGCTTGCCATGAAGGGCGGCGATCCTTGGGTCCGCGCCCGCGCGCGCTACGATCGCGCCACGACGCTTCTCGATGCTGGCCGCATGAGCCGCGCCGACGCCATTGCCCAGCTCGAGAAGCTGCGTTTCGCCTGGCGCGGCGACACGTTCGAATACACGGTGCTGACGACCCTCGGTGATCTCTGCCTGGCGGAAGGAGATGTCCGCAAGGGGCTCGAGTCGCTGCGCCGGGCGGTGACCAATTTCCCCGATCATCCGGGCGTCGATGCGGTCGCCGCTCATGCGCGCGACGCCTTCGTCCAATTTCATCTCGGCGGCGCCGCCGCAAAAACGCCGACGTTGACTGCGCTCGCCTTGTTCCAGGAGTTTCACGATTTGGTGCCCAAGGGGCCGGACGGCGATGCCATCATTGCCCAGCTCGCCGGCCGCCTCGTCGAGGTGGACCTTCTGGATCGCGCCGCGGACCTTCTGACCGACCTTGCCGACCACCGCCTGAAGGGCGCCGCCGAATCGAAGGCCCGCAACCAGCTCGGGCTCGTCCTCCTGATGGATCGCAAGCCCGAGAAGGCGGCCGAGGTGCTCGATCGCCCGCTCGCGGCCGATGCCGACGACGACACCGTTGCTGCCCGCCGGCAGCTTCGTGCCCGGGCGCTGATGGAGACCGGGAAGTCCGCCGATGCGTTGCGCGCACTGGACGGCGACGAATCGACCGAGGCAACGAACATCCGCGCCGATCTGTTCTGGCGCGACAACGATTGGCATCAGGCTGCCGCGGCTTTCGATCGGCTCACGACCGCGCTCGATCCGGCGAAGATCTCCGAGAGCGACGCTCGCCTCGTCATGCGCCAGACGATCGCCCTTGCGCTCGCCTCCGACGCACCGGGCCTTGCCGCGGTCAACGAGCGCTTCGGCAAAGCGATGGCGACGACGCCCTTCAAGGAGGGATTTGCGATCCTCACCGATTCGCGTCGGCTGACGCCCGACAACCTGCGCACCGTCATGGCCCAGGTGCCTGACACCGAGCGCTTCGGGGCGTTCCTCGACAGCTATCGCGCACGGCTTCTCAAGAGCGGCACGCCGCTTGCCGCCAATGCCGGAGCGAACGGCGCCGGGGCGCCGGCGATCGCGCCCAGCGCAGTCAATTGACCCGCCCGGGCGGCGTTCGCCGGCCCGAATCCTTTCAGGAATCGCTCGTCGTCAGCTCGAGCGCGCTGATCTGCGCCACATAAACTCCGAGGTGAGAGGCGCAGGCGAGCATCGTCGCAACTCCGAGGGTCGGCAGGCCAAGGACGAGGTTGTAGGCGGCGCCGTAGACCATCAGCGCGTCGAGCGCCGTCAAGAACCGCCGGAGGTTGACCGGTCCGAACAACACCGCCGCGGTAAGCTCATTCGATCGCTCCGAGGCGAGTTGCCCGCTGCGAAGCGTCCGCACCCGGCGAAAAATCCAGAGGAGGGAGCCGACGCGGAGCGCGTCCAGCGAAACGAAGGTCAGCGGAATGATCGCGAGGGCCCGATCGGCGCCGAGGTATCGCAAATAAAGCGCGCCGGTAATGATCGCCAGCGCCAAGGCGGCGAGCCACAGGACGGCGGCCATCAGGCGATTGAACGCCTGTGCGGTGTCCTCGTCGTGGGCGTAGATCTTGCCGCAACGGCCGAATGGGGTCAGCACCTTGGTGCCGTTCTCGAGAAAGGAAACGCCAAGCTGAAATTTGATCGGTTGCATGGGCGCCTCTATGCCACGAGTCCGCCACCGATTTGAAACACGAAATTGCGTTTGCGGCGATTTTTTCCAGCGAAGTCTCGCTGCGCCGGATCGCCGCCGTTGGAAGGACCGCGCTGCGGTCCTTCAGCCTCCGACGGTGCCGAAGCTCTGGATGAGGGAGCCGGCGACAAGCTGCCAGCCGTCGACAAGGACGAAGAAGATCAGCTTGAACGGCAGCGAAACCATGGCCGGCGGCAGCATCATCATGCCCATCGACATGAGAATCGAGGCCACCACCATGTCGATGATGAGGAACGGCAGAAAGATGAGAAAGCCGATCTCGAAGGCGCGCCGGAGCTCGCTGATCATGAACGCCGGCACCAGCGTGGTGTAGGGGACCGCTTCCGGCGTCTCCGGCGGCTTGGCGCGCGAGAGATTGGTGAACAGCTCGAGGTCCTCCGAGCGCACCTGGGCCATCATGAAGGTGCGGAACGGCGCGGCGGTGCGTGTGAAGGCCTCCGCCTCGTCGATGTGCTCCTCCATCAGCGGTTGGACGCCGTCGTGCCAGGCTTTCTCGAACACCGGCGACATGACGAATCCGGTCAGGAACAGCGCCAGCGATACCATCACCATGTTGGGCGGTGCCTGCTGGGTGCCGAGCGCGCTCCTCAGGAACGACAGCACGACGATGATACGGGTGAACGACGTCACCATGACGAGGATCGCCGGCGCCAGCGAAAGCACCGTGATCAGCACGACGAGCTGAACGATTCGGCCGGTCGACGATCCGCCGCCGCCGAGATCGATGTTCACGCTTTGAGCAAGGGCGGTTTCATTGGCCAGGCCGAGAGCGCAGGCGGCAATGAGCAGGACGAACGCGAGACGCTTCAAGACCGAGACTCCGGGGCGGGAAGGGCGGGACGGGACAAGATGCCGCTTTCCACCACCGTCTCGGCGGCCCCGAGAAGGATCAGGTGCTCACGGTCGTCGCGGCGCACCAGAACCAGGCGATGGCGGGCATCGAGTGCCAGGCTTTCGACCACGGCGAGCCGCCGTCCCGCCGCCGGGCGAACCGCGCCGCCGAGGCCGAAGCGGCGCAGCACCCAGGCGCACAGCGCGATCAGGCCTAGGACAAGAAGGAACGCGAGAGCGAACTTGAGGGAGGTTGCGGCGGCCACGGGACAGTGTTCTTGAGCGGCTAACGGGAGTTCTTCACGAGCGGCGCGGCGTAGGCGCTGACGGCCCGATCGCGCAGCGAGAGATCGCTGAGCTGATCCTTGAGGACGGCGCGCTTGCTGGCGATCGCCGAGAACAGCTTGTCGAGTTCGTCGATCAGCGACAACAGCCGCGGCTCCAGAGTCCGCGCATCGTCGCGCGGAACGCACTCGATTGATGCGCACAACCGGCGCATCTCCGCCTCGAGCGGCTGGAGATTGACGGCCTTGCCGTCATTCACCATGCCGCGCGCGGCGACGATGATGGCGGAGATTCCGGTGAGCTCGCGGGAGAGCGTCTCGGTCTGGGTCATGATGTGGCCTCGAAGGAGGAAACGCCGGACGCGCGCGCCGCGGCCAGCGGACCGATGCCGCTGCGTGCGGCTTCGTTGGTGCCGTAGACGTAGGACAGAATTTCGGCGACGGCGGCGAACGCCTCGAGCGGAATTTCGCGGCCGATCTCGAGCGCGACCAGCACTTCGGCGAGGTCTGCGTCTTCGCGTACCTTGATTCCGCCGGCGAAGGCGATGGCGAGAATGCGTTCCGCCACCGCGCCATAGCCGGACGCGAGGATTCGCGGCCGTCCGTTCGCGGCGTGATCGCGAAGCGCCACAGCGACCGCGCGCTCGGCGGAAGCGGCTCCGGCGGGCGCTGTCCTGCCGGATGGGGAACGGGAATCGGACTCGGTGGACGATGCGGCCATGGTAACGGAGCGTCTCGCGCTGCTGCGGAGACGCAATCCTTGCGCCGCTTTGGTTAACGGACGATTAAGTGGCCTCGTGGGCTGGAGGCTAGCGCTTGGTCTCGCCGAGTAGGTCGGAGGAGGGCAGGGCGTCGGTGTCGCCCTCGGCGGCCGCAGCCCGGTTCTCGGCTTGGACACGATCGTATATCTCGCGGCGCAGCACGCTCACGTCCTGCGGAAAGGTGAATCCGAGCTTGATCGACTTGCCCCGCACCTCGACCACCGTCACCTCGATGGTGTCGTTGATCATCACCGATTCGCCGATTTTACGCGTGAGATAGAGCATGCCGTCCTCAGCCGGGCAGAGCGCCTGGCCGCGAGAATAGACCGCTTTACGGTTTGTTAACAACACTAGGCAAATACTGCCTCCCGCTGTTCCAGCGACCGACCGAATGGCGCGGACCGAACGTTCCGCGCGGGGCATCAAGGGCGGGGACTTACCTCGTACGACATGGACCTCACAAAGATTCCGTTCTTCGAGTTGATCAACAAGCGCCTAGCCTGGCTGTCTCAGCGCCAGGATGTGCTCGCCGAGAACGTCGCCAACGTCAATACCCCCGGCTACAAGGCGCGCGATCTCAAGGAGCCGTCGTTCGCCGAGCTCGTGCGCGGCACCGACTCGTCCGTGCGGCTTGCGGCCACCCAGCCCGGGCACATCGGCGGCACGATCCGCGCCGGCGCCTATGCGGTGATCGACGATAAATCGACGACGCCGACGATCAACGGCAACGCCGTCGACATCGAAACCGAGATGATGAAGGTCTCCAAGACCGGCATCGATTATCAGTTCGCGATCAGCCTCTACAAGAAGCAGATAGGCATGATCAAAACCGCGCTCGGGCGCGGCGCCTAGGCGGGACGCGGCTCATGGATCTGCTCAAGACGCTCCGCATCTCGGCGGCCGGCCTCAAGGCCGAGGGCGAACGCATGCGCGTCGTCGCCGAGAATCTCGCCAACGCCGACACCGTCTCCGACAAGCCAGGCGGCGAGCCCTATCGTCGCAAGCTCGTCACCTTCAAGAACGCCCTCGATCGGGTGCTGGGCACGAATCTGGTGAAGGTCGGTGGCGTCGTCACCGACAAGACCGCTTTCGACAAGAAGTACGACCCGGGGAATCCGGCGGCCGACGCCCAAGGCTACGTGCTGACGTCGAACGTCAAGCCGCTGGTCGAAATGATGGACCTGCGCGAGGCACAGCGGAGCTACGAGGCGAACTTGAGCGTCGTCGACGCATCCCGCACCATGCTTCTGCGCACCATCGACGTGCTGCGCAGCTAACGATCCCGTTTCTGCGTGTCCATGATGGACGCGCTTTTTCATCCGCCAGGACGGCCAGCCGGACAGTCGAGGTTCGACCATGGTCGCCAATATCGCCAGCGCGCTCAACGCATACAAAGCGGCTGCCCAGGCCACGGCCGGGGGCGGCATGGATGCCCCCGCCGGCGGCAAGAGCTTCGCCGATGTCCTCGGCGATATGGCGTCGGCCGCCAAGAACGAGGGCCTCAAGGCCGAGAACCTCGGCGCCGCGGCGCTGCTGGGGAAAGCGGACTACGCCGAGGTGGTGACGGCAGTCGCCAACGCCGACGTGGCGTTGCAGACGGTGGTCACCGTGCGCGACAAGATCATCTCCGCCTATCAGGACATCCTGAAGATGCCGATCTGAGGATCGGTGTCGTGAACGCCGCCGACGTCATGGACGTCACCCGCGAGGCGCTGATGGTGACCTTGAAGGTGGGCGCGCCGGTGATGATCATCGCGCTCGTCGTTGGACTCGCGATCTCGCTCCTTCAGGCGCTGACGCAAATCCAGGAGGCGACGCTCGCTTTCGTGCCGAAAATCATCATCATTTTCGTGTCGCTGATGCTCCTCATGCCCTTCATGCTGAGCCAGCTCGTCGGCTTCACCCGCGAGATCGCCGCCCGCATCGCCTCGGGAAGCATAGGCTCGTGACGGTCGCCGATCTTGCCGTCGGCCAGGCGTTTGCCGTGCTCATGGTGTTCGCCCGCGTCGGCGCGGCGCTGATGTTCCTGCCGGGCTTCGGCGAGGCGTCGGTCGCGCCGCGGGTGCGGCTGATGATCGCGCTCGCCCTATCCATCGTGCTGACGCCGCTTCTCGGCGCGCGGCTGCCGGCGCTGCCCGATTCGCCCGCGCTCCTCGCCGCCTACGTCGCGGAAGAGGTGGGCGCGGGAGCCTTTCTCGGCCTCGTCGCCCGGACCGCCATCTCGGCGCTGTCCACCGCCGGCACGATCATCGCCTACCAAGCTAACCTCGCCAATGCGTTCACCAACGATCCGACCACCGCACAGCAGGCGGCGTTGCCGGCGAGCGTGCTGACGACGATCGGCGTCGTCCTGGTGTTCGTCACCAATTTTCACCACGTCCTCCTCACCGCACTGGTCGGAAGCTACGACGTGATCGTGCCCGGCGCGCCGCTGCCGACCGCCGATATGGCCCAGTCGTTCACGCGCGTGGTCGCGGAAAGCTTCGGCATCGGCTTGGCGCTCGCCGCGCCCCTGGTCGTGGTCGGCGTCGTCGTCTCGCTCGGCATGGGGCTCCTGGCCCGTCTGATGCCGCAGGTGCAGATATTCTTCATTGCCGCGCCGGCGCAGACTCTGCTTGGCTTTGCCGTCCTGGCGGTGACGCTACCGGTTCTCCTCGTCTGGTTCATGGGCCAGCTTGGCCCCATGGTCGAGGCGGCGTTCGGCGGAGGCCCCTGATGGCGGAGGGCGCCGACGATGATCAAAAAACCGAAGAGCCATCGCAGCGAAAGCTCGACGAAGCCCGCGAAAAGGGTCAGTTCGCCAATTCGCGCGAAGTCAACCATCTGTTCATGCTGCTGGGCGGCACCATCCTGGTGGTGATGCTGGCGCCGTCGGTGATGACGCGCATCGCCAATGCTCTGGTCAAGTTCCTCGACCACCCCGATGCGATCGCCGAGGGCGGCCGCTTCGGCGCGGTTCTGTCGGCGACGGCGGCCGAGATCGGCGGCGCCCTGGTGACGCCGCTCGCGATGCTTGCCGCGTTCGCGCTGCTGAGCGGTTTCATCCAGCATGGGTTTTCGTTCTCGATCGAGCCGCTGGTGCCGAAATTCGAGAAGGTGTCGCCCGGAGCCGGGTTTAAGCGCCTGTTCTCGGCGCAGTCGCTGGCCGAATTCGTGAAAGGCCTGATCAAGCTGGTCGTCGTCGGCGGTGTCGCCGTCTATGTGCTGTGGCCCGAGTTCGCCAGGCTGGACCGGCTTGCCGCATTCCCGCCCGCGGCGCTTCTCCAGCATATCGGCTCGCTCGCCGGCCGGCTGATGATCGCGACGCTCTCGGTGGTGGCGGCCATGGCGGCGCTCGACATGCTCTATCAGCGCTTCCGGCACATGCAGGGCTTGCGCATGTCGCGCCAGGAGCTGCGCGACGAGATGAAGCAGACCGACGGCGATCCCCACGTTAAGGCGCGCCTTCGCCAGATCCGCATGGAACGGGCGCGCAAGCGGATGATGGCCAAGGTTCCCGAGGCGACTGTCGTCGTCACCAACCCGACCCACTACGCGGTGGCGCTCAAGTATATCCGCGAGGAAATGGATGCCCCCCTGGTGGTGGCCAAGGGCATGGATTTCACCGCCCTCAAGATCCGCGAGATCGCCACCGAGAACGACGTGCCGATCATCGAGAATCCGCCGCTCGCCCGGGCGCTCTATGCGACCTGCGAGGTCGATCAGACGATCAAGCCCGACCACTACAAGGCGGTGGCGGAGATCATAGGCTACGTGCTGCGCCTCAAGCCGCGCGGCGGCAAGGCGCCTTAACCTCCGCCGGCAAGTCCACCGACCGTCGAGCGGCTCGCCCGCGCTTGGTTCTCTGCGATCGGCGGCCCATGGTATAGACATATGGCCAGGGACGGCTCGGGACCGTTCGGTCCGCCCGGAGCCTTGTTGAGGGACACTCGCCATCATCGCCGACCGCCAGCCTGTCGTTGCGTCTTCCGCCGAGCGCCCGTACGCCCGTTACCTGGTCGGCGTGGCGGGTTGCCTCATCTGCACCGCACTTGGCGTGGCGTTCGGCGCCGCCGTTACCCTTGCGGGATTCACAGCATCGGCGCTACCGACGGGAATGCTGCTCGGCGGGAGCGGCGGTGTGCTGGGCGCGATCCTATGGCGCCATACGTTGACCCGCGCCGAGAACGGCTACTTTTCGTCCCTGCTGGAGGTCAGTCCCACCGGCCACGCCCTCACGGCGGCCGACGGAACCGTGGTGTTCATCAATCCATCGCTTCAGGCTGTGGTCGGCAAGCCCCAGGAGCGCATGCACCTCGAGGATCTTCTTGCGCGCCACAATCCGGAAGTGTCGCGGCAGATCGCTTATCTTGCCGGCATTGCGCTGCGCGGCGGTCATTCCGGCGCCGAGATCGCGCTGCGCCGTGCCGGCAGTGCCGTGGCTTGGTACCACGTCGACGTGCGGCCGCTGGCGCGCCGCCCCGGTCGCATCCTGTGGCGCTTCGAGGAAATCACCTCGCGCAAGGAGATGGAGGAAGTGATCCGCGAGGAACGCGGCAAGCTCGTCGACTTCCTCGACAACGCCGCCGCCGGCTTCTACTCCGTCGACCAGAACGGCCGTTTTCACTACGTCAACTACACCTTCGCCCAGTGGATGGGCTACAAGCCCGACGAGATGCTGAAGGGAGGCGTGCGGCTGCACGATCTCCTGGCGGAGCCGCCGCCCGCCGGCACCGCCGCCCACGAGCTGGCGCCGGCATCGTCGGAAGTGACCAGCGGCGAGGTGGTGCTGAAGGCGCGCGATGGACGCAAGCTGCCGGTGACCGTGGCCCAGACCGTCACGACGGAGGCAAGCGGCGCCCTTCGCACACGATCGATCGTTCGCGACCTTTCCGCCGAGCGGCGGTTGATCGAGGCGGCGCGCCGCTCCGAAGATCTGTTCCATAAGCTGTTCGACGAATCCCCGATCGGCGTTGCCGTGCTCGACGGCGGCGGTCACGTGCGCGAATGCAACCCGGCGTTCCGCAATTTCGCCGGCACCAACGGCGGTGGGCCGATCGGCCGCACGCTCCAGGACCTGATGGTGGCGGAAAGCGCCGAGCCGATCGCGCGACGGATCAAGGACGTCGCTGCCGGTGCGCACATCACGACGCCGATCGAGGTCCAGCTTGCCGGCGCCAAGGTGCGCGCCGGCGCGGTCTATTTCCTGCCCATGGAAAACGACGACGGCGGAGCCGCCGGCGAGGGACCGCGGGTGCTGGTCCACCTGATCGATCTCACCCAGCAGAAATATTTCGAGATCCAGGCGGCGCAGTCGCAGAAGATGCAGGCGGTGGGGCAGCTTGCCGGCGGCATCGCCCACGACTTCAACAATCTTCTCACGGTGATGATCGGCTTCTGCGATCTCCTGTTGCTGCGGCATCGGCCGGGCGAGCAGACCTTCGCCGACATCATGCAGATCAAGCAGAACGCCAATCGCGCGGCCAATCTCGTCCGTCAGCTTCTGGCGTTCTCACGCCAGCAGACGTTGCAGCCGAAGGTGCTCGACGTCACCGATATCCTAGCCGATCTCTCGAATCTTCTGCGGCGGCTGATCGGCGTCAACATTGCGCTCAAGGTGGTGCATGGACGCGATCTCGGCCTGGTGCGCGTCGATCAGGTCCAGCTCGAGCAGGTGCTCATCAACCTCGTCGTCAACGCCCGTGACGCGATGCCGAAGGGCGGCACGCTGACGGTCCGAACGTCGAACGTCGCGGCCAAGGAGCCGACCCGCCGCGGCGCCGAGATCGTGCCGTCCGGAAATTACGTTTTGGTCGAGGTCGCCGATACCGGCATGGGCATCCCGCCCGAGAACCTCGAACGCATCTTCGAGCCGTTCTTTTCGACCAAGGAGGTCGGCGCCGGCACCGGCCTCGGCCTTGCCACGGTCTACGGCATCGTCAAGCAGACCGGCGGCTTCATCGCCGTCGACAGCCGCATCGACGAGGGCTCGACCTTCGCCATCTATCTGCCGCGTCACGACGAGGAAGCGGAAGGCGTCGCCCGCGCCAGGGCGCCAGGCGGCCTTGAGGAGGAAGAGGAGGTGCGCGACCTCACCGGCGCCGGCACGGTGCTGCTGGTCGAGGACGAGGACGCTGTGCGCCTGTTCGCCTCGCGCGCGCTCAAGAACAAGGGCTACGCCGTGATCGAGGCCAAGAACGGCGAGAAAGCGATGGAGGCGATCGAGATGGTTGGTCGCCGCCTCGACCTCCTCATCACCGACGTGATGATGCCGCAGATGGATGGCCCGACGCTGGTCAAGGCCGTCCGCGCCAAGTTCCCCGATCTCAAGGTGATCTTCATCTCGGGCTACGCCGAGGATACCTTTCGGGAGAAGGTGGAGAAGGACGCGGCCATTCATTTCCTGCCGAAGCCGTTCAGCCTGTTGCAGCTTGCCGGCAAGGTGAAGCAGGTGATGGGCTGACCGTATCCGAAATCAGGCGCCGTTCGGTCGATCGATGACACGTTCCGCGGAATCAATGGCCGCGCACCGCGAATCGGCTCTATCCGTTTTTTTCGCGTTCCTGCGGCTCGGGTTGACGAGCTTCGGCGGTCCTGTCGCGCATCTCGGCTATTTTCGGGCGGAGTTCGTCGAGCGACGCAAATGGCTCGACGAAGCCGCCTACACAGACATCGTGGCGCTTTGCCAATTTCTGCCGGGCCCCGCCAGCAGTCAGGTCGGCATATCGCTCGGAATTTTGCGTGCCGGCCTTCCCGGCGCGCTCGCCGCATGGCTCGGCTTCACAATGCCGTCCGCCATCGCCCTGATCGCCTTCGCGTACGGGGTCGAAGGGATGGGTGCGCTGGCGAATGCGCCCTGGCTTCATGGCCTCAAGATCGTCGCCGTGGCGGTTGTGGCGCAGGCGGTCTGGGGAATGGCACGCGTCCTGTGCCCGGATCGCGAGCGCGCCAGCCTGGCGATCGGTGCCGCGCTGCTGGTGCTTTTCTCGCCGTCCGCCTATGGCCAGATCGGCGCCATCGCCATCGGCGGGCTGATCGGCTGGCGGTTTCTTCCGAGCTCGGCATCCAGCGGTCATCCATTGCCCCTCTCGGTTGGCAGAGGCTTGTCCGTCACGGCCCTCGTCGTGTTTTTCGGGCTGCTGATCGGTTTGCCGCTCCTCGCCGGAATGAGCGGCAACCATGCCGTCCAGCTTTTCGACAGCTTCTACCGCTCGGGCGCGCTCGTGTTCGGCGGAGGCCATGTGGTGCTCCCGCTGCTTCAGGCCGAAGTCGTGCCGCCGGGCTGGGTGACAAACGATGCGTTTCTCGCGGGCTACGGAGCGGCGCAGGCGGTTCCGGGCCCGCTGTTCACGTTCGCGGCGTACCTCGGAACGATGATGGGGCCTTCGCCCAACGGGTGGCTCGGCGGACTTCTTTGCCTTGCGGCGATTTTTCTTCCGTCTTTTCTGCTGATCGTCGGCGCGCTGCCGTTCTGGGAGCAGTTGAGGCGGCGGACGAGCGTGCAATCGGCGCTCAAGGGCGTCAACGCGGCCGTCGTGGGTCTATTGCTGGCCGCGCTCTATACGCCGGTGTGGACGAGCGCGATCGCCGCGCCATCGGATTTCGCGATCGCTCTTGTCGCCTTTCTGCTGCTGGCGTTCTGGAAAGTGCCGCCATGGCTCGTCGTCGTTCTCGGCGCCCTCGCGACCGCGGGATTGACCGCTGTCGTTTGACAGCGCGCACTCCGTTGCAGCAATCCCTAGTAGTCTATATCGGCCAAACCCCCCGCGGGCAGCGAAGGCGTGCCGATCCCGCAGACGGTCGCCGTGAAATGCCACACCAAGGGCCATGTCTGTCCGTTGACAGAAACGGTGGGTGGCGCAACCCTGAAACTGCGGATCCGAGAGGAGGCCGTCGGCAAACGGTTTCTGCCGGGACACTCCGCATTTCCGCCTTGCCAGCGGGAACACTCTAACGACCGGTCCGGATCGGTTTGTTAGGGGACTGGGGGCTGGATCACTGGTCCAGCCCCCAACTGATTCTCCGCTTCGCCCTCCCGGCGTTATCCGGCCATTCGCCGAAGGATTCCCATGACCCTGCCGTGTAACCCTGGGTTACGGACGCCAGTGTCCGGACTTTCAGGAACGTGAGCGATGGACATCGAGACATCCGTGCTCGCGCTTGGATTCGATGGTTACCTGGTTGCGCTCGCGCTGGTGGCTCGGCAGGACATCACCCGCTTCGGGCCGGCAATGGTCCTCGGCATCGTGGCCGGGCTTGGCGCGCTGGTGTGCGGCGAGATCGCGTTGCTCGACCGGTGGGAATCCTTGGGCGTGGCGATGGCTTTGGCCAGCGTCGCGAGCTTCGGTTTCATCGCCTATGCGCTGTGGACCCGGCGCCGGCTGCTGTGGAGCCCGGAGAATGAGCGGGAGGAACAAGGATAAACGGGGCCGCCGCTCCCTCATCGGCACGCAGAGCTCGTTCAGCGATTAGCGCCCGGCGAGAAACTCCCGGATGATCGCATTGGTCTTTTCCGGCAGTACGAACGGATAGTGGTGCCCCTGGCCCTCGATCGTCACCAGCTTGGCGCCCTTGATCCCGCTGGCAAGGGTCTTGGCGAACTGGAGGTGGGTCGGTCCCGACGAGCCATGGTCCTCGTCGTCGCCGACCATCACCAGGGTCGGCACTTTGATGTCCTTGAGCTTCGCGGTGGTGTCGGACGCTTGGCGGGCGACGACGTAGCCGAGGAAAGTCTCGAGCGGCAGCAGGTTTGCCATCCGCACCTCCATGAACGTATCGCAGATGGCGCGGTTGGCCTCGTAGAAGGTCTTTGTGACGCCGACCTCGAAGGCATGGTCGCGGGTGTATTTCTCGTAGCCTTTGTCGACGAGCTCGACGCACATCTTGATCGGAACGCCCGGCGCTCCGGAGTGGGTCGCGCCCGAGGACGCGAGGATCAGCGTGTTGACCCGGTCGGGGTGGTCGGTCGCCAGCGTCTGCGCGATGCGTCCGCCGTTGGAATGGCCCAGGGCGATCGCGCTCTCGATGCCGAGACGATCCAGCAGCGCGACTGCGTCCTCGGCCAGGCGCCGGGTCGAGAAATCGTCGCTGCGGGTGGGCGACTGTCCGGTGCCGCGCTGGTCGTAAATGATGACCGTGTGATCGCGCGCGAATTCCGGCACCTGGTAAAGCTTCCACGCCTCGCCGTGCCAGGCCGTTGCGGAGTTGAACAGGAACGCCGGGCCGTGGCCGAACGTCTCGTAATGAAGATCGGTATCGGCAAGCTTCAGGACAGGCATGATCTCCCCCATGGCATGATCGACGTCGCGCCGGCTGCACCCTTGAGGAAGTCTAGGGCGAGGCGGAAAAACGGGCAATCCACACTTGACGGCGTCAGGCGTTGCCTTCGGTGAAGGGATAACGGTCCTTGACGAAGGCGTTGAAGTACGCGCCGATCGACTCCGCTTGCAGGAGATCCTCGTAGGTCGCTTTGGGAACGCCGTGGTAGGCGTATGTCTTGCCGGTCTCGCGGAACGTCACGTAAAGCCTGCGCGCCGTCTCGTTGTAGCTGACGCGGAGAATGGCCGACGATTCGACGATGGGCATGCGGTTTCCCCAGAGTTTCCACAGCGATAACGCTGGGAACGCCGTTTGGTGCCGCCGCCGCAAAACGGCCCAAGTTCGTACTTAAGCCCTTGGAGACGTGCAGGCCTGAACGGGTCCAAAAAAATGCGCCCCGCGGGAATACGAAGCGCCCCGCAGCGGTCATTCTTTAATCGTACCGCTCGATCGAATCGTCCCCGTCATTGCCGAAAGAGTTCGGTCAAATGCCCGAGAGTGCCTTCATCAACCGCATCGGCTGTGCCGTTCCCGGACACGATATCCATCGCAAGTTCGTCGACTTCGCGCCGCGCCTGCTCGCCGACGAGCGCGGGCGGCGGCTGTTCGCCCGCATGGCCGAGCGCTCGCACATCGAGCATCGCTATTCGTGCCTGACGCCGGGTTCCGATCCGGATCGGCTCGACGACGACGGCTTCTATCGCCGCGGCGCGTTCCCCGACACCGCCCGGCGCATGGCGCGCTACGACCGCGAGGCGCTGCCGCTCGCGCGCCGCGCCGTCGCCGATCTCGGCTGCGACATCGCGGACAGCGGCATCACCCATCTGATCGTCGCCTCGTGCACCGGATTCGTGTCGCCAGGGCTCGATCTCCAGCTCGTGGCGCATCTCGGCCTGGCGCCGACGGTCGAGCGCACGATCGTCGGCTTCATGGGTTGCTATGCGGCGCTGCCGGCGCTCAAGCTCGCGCGCCACATCGTCCGCTCGGAGCCGAAGGCCCGGGTGCTGGTGGTGGCGCTCGAGCTCTGCACGCTCCACCTCCAGGAGCCCCGCGGCATCGACGAGCTCCTCTCGTTCCTGATCTTCGCCGACGGCTGCGCGGCGGCCATCGTCACCGCCGAACCGCGCGGCATCGAGATCAAGGACTTCACGGCGTCGATCCTGCCCGCGACCGGCGATCACATCACCTGGCGCATCGGCGCCCTCGGCTTCGACATGCACCTCTCGGGACAGGTGCCGTCGGCCATCCTCCAGCATCTCCCCCTCAATCTGCCGACGCTGCTGCCGGGCACCGGGCGGCAGGACATCGCCGTGTGGGCGGTCCATCCCGGCGGCCGCACCGTCCTCGACGCGGTCGAGCAGGGCCTGGATCTGCCGCCCGACGCGCTGTCCCATTCGCGCCGGGTTCTGCGCGACTTCGGCAACATGTCGTCGGGAACCATCCTGTTCGTGCTGCGCGACGTTCTCGATGCCCGCGCTGAGGGGCCGGGGTGCGCGATGGCGTTCGGCCCCGGCATCGCCGTCGAGACGATGACCTTCGGCCTTCAGTGAGCGGTGCCGGGGATGCGCTCGCGAGTGTTCCCCGATCTGTCGTCCCGCAGTCGCGAAACCGAATGGCTCGACCGGCAGGACATCGTGCCGGACGATCTCGCCCCGGTGCTGAAAGATCTCGATCGCTTCAACCGGACGATGCTCGGCCACTGGCCGATTCTGCGCTGGCTCGCGCGCGCGGCGCGAACGATTCCCGAAAATCGGCCGATCACAGTGGTCGATGTCGGCTGCGGCTCGGGCGATCTCCTCCGCGCCATCCGCCGCTGGTCGCGCCGCGCCGGCCGGCCGGCGACACTGATCGGCGTCGACCTCAATCCCGACACGATCGCCATCGCCCGTGCGATGACGGACGAGCGCGATGCGATCGCGTTCGAAGCCGCCGACGTTTTCGAGTATCGGCCGGCGGCGTCGGCGGACGTCATCGTCAACAGCCTGGTCGCGCACCATCTGTCCGATGACGGAATCGTCGAGCTGCTGCGATGGATGGAGGCGACGGCACGAACCGGCTGGCTGATCAGCGATCTGCAACGTCACTGGCTGCCGCACGCCTTCATCGGCCTCGCGGGCAGGCTGTCGCGGCTGCATCCGATGGTCATTCACGACGGGCGCATCTCGGTTGCGCGGGCGCTCACCCGGGCGGAATGGCGACGGCGCATCGACGAGGCTCTCATCCCGCGCGAGAGCGTGACGATCCGATGGTTCCTTTACCGCCTCCTGATCGGACGGCTGCGATGACGCGATCGGTCGACATCGCGATCGTCGGCGGCGGTCCCGCCGGCGCGGCGGCGGCCATCGGGCTCGCGGCCGCCGGGCGCGAGGTTCTCCTCGTCGAGCGGACCGAAGGCCCCCATCACAAGGTCTGCGGCGAATTCCTGTCGGTCGAGACCTGCGATGAGCTCGCGCGCCTCGGCGTCGATGCGCGCGCGCTCGGCTCGGTGCCGATCGATACGCTGTCTCTCCGTGGCCAAGGGCGTGACCGCACTGTCGCGCTGCCGTTCCGGGCGCTGTCGCTGTCGCGTTATCGCCTCGACGAGGCGCTCCTCGAACGGGCGGCCGAGCGCGGCGCCCGGCTCGCGCGCGGCACCGATGTGCGCGCCGTGGATCGCCTGGACAACGGCTGGCGGCTTCAGTGCAGTGACGGCGCCGTCGTCGAGTGCCGGCATCTGGTCCTGGCCACCGGCAAGCGCACGGTGCGCGGAGCGGGCGACGCGCGCGACCGGTCGATGGTGGGTCTCAAGATGCATCTTCGGCCATCGGCGCACACCGCCCGCGCCCTCGCCGGGCGCGTGGAGCTGTGCATGGCTGGCGGCGGCTATGCCGGGCTCGAGTTGGTCGAGAACGGCATCGCCAACCTCTGCCTTCTGCTGCCCCGCGCCGTCGTTGCCGGCCTCGATCCGGGATGGGCGTCGCTGCGGGATTTCCTGATTGCGCGATCGGCATGCCTCGGCGAGCGGCTCGACGGCGCGGAGCCGCGGTGGGCCAGGCCGATGGCCGTGGTTTGCCCCGTCGGCGGCCACGTCGGCCCGGCTGCGGCCGCCTCCGACGGTGCTTTCCGCATCGGCGATCGTCTCGCGCACATCCCGCCGTTCACGGGCGACGGGATCGCCATCGCGCTCTGCTCGGCGGCGCTCGCGGTCGAGCACTTCCAAGCCGGCGCCGATGCGGCCGCCTACGCCGCCGCTGCGCGACGGACGATCGCGCCGCCGGTCCGACGGGCCGGCGCGGTGTCATGGCTCGTCGGCCGGACGGCGGGACGCGCGATCCTGTCGCTGGCCGCCCGCATGCCGGGTGTGCTCAGCGCCATCGCGCGCGAGACCCGGATCGTATCCCGGGCGCCGCGCTGAACGGGCCGCCGATCGCCCGAATTCCGCGGCGCGGAGCCGCCCGGTTGCCATCGCGCGACCCTCCCCCTAGGCTCATGGCCAATGACAGCGCGTGTCCATCGCCGGACGCGCGCGATAAAATCGGAAAGCCCGGGAGGCATTCATGAATCGCAGCCACGCATCAGGGGCGTTCTGCGCCGTTTTGATTGCCGCGTTTGCGGCGTCGGCACCCGTTCCGGCGATCGCGCAGGCGGTCGGCAATTTCTACAAGGGGAAGTCGATCGATCTCTACGTCGGCTCCGATCCGGGCGGCGAGTACGACCTCCTGACGCGTCTCGGCGCGCGCCATCTCGGCCGGCATATTCCCGGAAACCCGAACGTCGTTGTCCACAACATGCCGGGCGGCGGCGGCATCAAGATGGCGATCTACCTCTACAACGTGCCGGCCAAGGACGGCGCCAGCATGGGCGTCATCCTCAACAATCTGCCGGGCTTGCAGGCGGTCCACGACAAGAACGTGCCGATCGATCTCACCGCGATGCAGTGGATCGGCTCGATCAGTCCCGCGGTCGAGACGATGACGGTGTGGAAGACGGCGGGCGTCACCGCCTGGGAGCAGCTCAAGACCAAGGAGGTCGTCGCCGGCGCCACCGGGCGCAGCTCGATCACCTACCTCTATCCGACGCTGATGAACACGTATCTCGGCGCCAAGTTCAAGATCGTCGCCGGCTACACCAGCGGCAATTCGATCAACCTCGCGATGGAGAAGGGCGAGGTGCAGGCGCGCAACAACACCTGGTCGAGCTGGAAGGCGACGCACCCCGACTGGCTCAAGAACGGCACCATTCACGTGCTGGTGCAGGAAGGGCCCAAGGCGCCCGACCTCGACGTGCCGACGCTCTCCGATCTCGCCGCCAACGACGACGACCGCCAGGTGATCCGGCTGATCGTCTCCGGCGCCTACCTCGGCCGTCCGTTCGCGACGCCGCCGGGGGTTCCGGCGGAGCGCGTCAAGGCGCTGCGCGCCGCCTTCGATGCCATGACCAAGGACAAGGAATTCCTCGACGACGCCGCCAAGCTCAAGATCGACGTCGCGCCGATCAAGGGCGAGGAGCTGCAGGCGTTCATCGGCAATCTGATGAAATTCCCCGACCGCCTGATCCCGAAGGCGAAGGAGTTCCTGGGCGAATAGCCGGCGCGGGCTCGGTTCGCTTCATCGGTCGCTGGGCGGATTCCGGGGCCGCTCGCGCTCGCGACGCTCAGAACGCTCGGCAAGCCGGTCGTAATCGTCGGCGATGCGCTGCAGCGTTCGGCGGCCGACGATGTCGTTCATCTCGTCGGCGATCGTGCGGACTTCCCTGGCCATGCGCCGGTAGCGCTCGGCTCTGCTGGGGAACAGATCCCTCAGAGCGTCTTCGGCGTCGGCGTAATAGCGGACCTCTCCGGGAAACGGGTGTGGACGATGCGGTTTTGGGGACATACGCACTCGATTTGAGATTGGAATTAAAGGGCTATGGCCAACGCGGGGCTGCGCCGTTCGCTTCCGGAAAAAGCGCTTCGGCGCCGAAAGGGAACTTGGCCGAAACCGAGGCGACCGGGGCGGGACGGACGCGGAACGTGCGGCGAGCCGAGGAGAGGGCTAGCTGTTCGGATTGTCCGAATGGGCGACCGCGAACTTGCGTTCCGATGCCACCAGCAGCAGCGACGGCCGGCGGGGTTGCGATCGCAAAGCGTCCGCACTCGTTCAGGAAGCGCCGGCGCGCCTCGCGTATCGTTTCTTCCTTCGGCGCTTTCGGGACGCCGGTGTTGGTCTGCTCCGACATTAAGGGTCCTCCTTCGTTCAGGTTCGACGCGCGGGAGATGCTAATGCTCTGCCGTGCCGCGGCCGGATGACGAGTTCATGACGTGGTTGAGACGTCATCGCCACCAGACGAGGCGGGGCATTGCTCAGCCGGAGCCTGGAAAGTTCGTATGGCGAGGCTGGAGAGGCGGCAACGGCACGAGCGGTCGTCGGACGTGCCCCTGACATTCGTGTCCGGCGTCCTCCCATGGCGCGCCGCGCGCGCAAGTTCGCGTCGAATTACACACAGTGCGGCCTCACCGCTGCTGCGACACTTGCCCTGAATCCGGTTCCGATCGAACGCCAACGCGTCCGGACTCGACTTCCGGGAGACGCTTCATGGACACTCGCCGCAGCAACCCGCCCGGCGGCCGCCACCGTCGCCGGTTCCTCCGCTGGGCCGTGTTGCCGTCGATGGCGGTGGGCTTGGTTGTCGTCTCGTCGTTTCCGGCGACGGCCCAGGGTCAATTGCCCTCGGAGAAGGCGGCGCTCGGGCTGGCACTCGCCGTCATCTCGATGCATCAGTTCATGGCGCAGCATCCTGCGCCGCAGGGCGCGGCGGCGCGGCACGTCGTCGCGCGAAACGCATCGCCGGACCGGAGCGCCATTGCCGCGGTCAGCGTGCCGATGCAAGCCATTCAGGAGAGCCAGGCGGAGACTCCGTCCCAGCCCCGGGCCACCGCGCCCGCCGGGCCGAACGGGCCCGATGATCGTAATCTCGGCAGCGGCGGGCCGACGGGCGGAACGAGTCCGACGCAGCCGGGCGACGCCCAGGGCGGCTCCCACGACAACTCGGGCGCATCGTCCGGGAGCTCGGGGTCCGAGACCTCGGGAACGGGCACCGCCGGCGAAGACGACAAGGGCGGCGCCGACACCGGCAATGGCGGCCGCGGCGAAGGCGACAGCGACAACCTGCGCAGTCCCACGCCGAACCAATAGCGAATCCGGGC
>Ga0070714_100000272_pt1 | contig 39469 bp, 28 predicted proteins | sample LARL83metaG_FD_65450 | JGI IMG/M metagenome (GOLD analysis project Ga0070714, IMG submission 65450) | Corn, switchgrass and miscanthus rhizosphere microbial communities from Kellogg Biological Station, Michigan, USA - LAR L8-3 metaG | ecosystem: Host-associated > Plants > Roots > Rhizosphere ... | reverse complement strand
TAATGCTTTAAGCAAAAAACAGCAATAAGTGCTTAAATGGAGTTGGAGGATATTATGCCAAAAGATAAGACGGTAAAAGTTATTAATAAAGGCCAAGCCGGCGGAGCCTATTTTGTGGCTTTCATAGGCGCAGCGGTTTACTTCGTCCAGCATTCCGTGGGCTTTTGGGGCTTTATCTGGGCTCTAGCTAAAGCGATGGTCTGGCCGGGCTTTTTGATACACCGAGTATTTGAACTTCTGCATATCTAAGAGGTAATTCGAGTAATTATACTCAATCGCTCTATAAAATTTTTGGCGATTTTCTTAGGGCATTTCTAATAGAGGCTGAAGCCTCGTATTTTTTATTATGAAAGTACCATTAATAAATCTAAGTAAGGAGGTATTATGGCAAACAACGATTCAAACCGCGGACTCGCAAGTGCAGATGATCAAACTAGGGAAGAGGTAGCCCGCAAAGGTGGACAGGCCAGCGGCGGCAACCCTCAAAACTTAGATCAGGAAGCCCGAAAGAAGGGTGGCCAGCACAGTCACGGCGGCGGCCAGAACTCGTAAAGTCCTCACTACTTTTTAAGATAAGGGGCCTCAAAATAAGGCCTCTTATTTTTTTGAGAAAATGCGCCAATGATAAAGCATCGTAGCCAGCGCTACGATAACGAACAACGGCAAACTCCAGCCATCACCAGATGTACCAGCAATATCGGCCTGGTAGCCTTGTCGGACGTTTATAAAGATTAATACCCAAAATAGGGCATTCAAAAGTACAAGCAAAGCCCAAGCCCTTAAGTTGCCCTTTCGTCTTAACAAGGCCTTGAGCGCTAAAAACAGGGTTACAAAGTAGACAAGAGCCAGGAGTATATCCATACCTGAATTATACTCCGTTAGTAACAGTAGCGGGACTTAGAGTGCTGTAGTGCCGATAAGATGGCCTATCGAGTAGGTAACAACCATCGCCAAGGCGCCGCCGGCCGTAACCCGGATAACAGCTTTCGCAACCGGGGCCCTACCGAATTTTGCACTTAGGGCACCGGTGAGCATCAGAGCGATAATCGTACTAATAAAAGCCACGGCAATCCGGATATTTTGAGGGGGCAACATAATTGCCAACAGCGGTAAGGCCGCACCGGCCAAGAAGGCCAGGGCAGACGCTATGGCCGCGTGCCACGGGTTGGCTAAGTTCTCGGGGTCAATTCCTAGTTCGGCGTCAATGTGGGCGGCATAAGCATCCTTGAGAGTCAGTTCCTTAGCTACCGCCCCGGCGGTTTTAGCAGAAAGTCCCTTTGAAACATAAATGTTCTTAAGTTCCTCCATCTCTTCTTTAGGAAAATCTTCCAACTCCTGTCGTTCTCGGCCTAATATAGCCTGTTCGGTGTCACGCTGACTACTGACAGACACATACTCGCCGGCAGCCATAGACAGGGAACCTGCCAATATTCCGGCCAGTCCCGCCGTGAATATGGCGGTTCTATCATTGGTGGCTCCGGCTACACCAACTACTAACCCAGCGATAGATACTATGCCGTCGTTAGCACCAAGAACAGCTGCTCTGAGTTTATTTAATCTAATGCCTGAGTTCCGATTATGAGGTTCTTGGGACCAATGCTTGTTCATAAGCCTATAATAGCTTAAAAAATCAGAACTTTACGGTTAGAAAAAGCTTGGCCATAGGGGTGCGGCGGAAAATTTTGGCGATAAGACGTTTCAGGATGCGGGGCTTCTTTACTTTTAGATCGGTTATCTGCGTTTCATCACCAATTTCCTTATCCAGAAGCTTAGTGGCATAAATTCTCAGCTTCCAAGGATCGTCCAAGTGCGGGTCGTTATAAGGAATCTCCAACGTATACAATGATGAAATATACTGCGGCTCGGGCGGCTCAAAGGCTAACGTGTCGGGTTCTTTATCATCCATCAATCTATATTATAGTCGGCCCGTCTAGCTATTACTGTAGGATTAATAACAATTCAATAAAAACAGCTTTCCTAAAGAAGTTTCTCCAAATCGGCTGTGGATAGTATTTTTGCCTGTAGTATCTATAACTACATTATGCTTACGCTTATTAGGAGTCTAAAAAACTACAAGAAGAAGATTATCTAGGGGTGAGTCATTAGATGTGCAGTTAGAATCACAACTATAATCTGGTCAACGATTCGTAAAAGGCATCATTCTTATGTGGTGTAAATGTCACACTTTTACTCCTTGACGATGTCACATTTATAGCTGATAATTATACCTACAAAGTTCGAACAAAAAATATCCAAAACAAAATGTCACGAAATAAGACCAAACTTTGCTTAGGCTGTCAGCGTTTATTTGAAGGTAGACGTGATGCTAAGACCTGCTCTCCACGTTGCCGGAAACGATTCCAACGTGCAAAAAATTTATACTATGAGACCAGACCGATTGAGTGGCAGCGCCAACCCGTGAATTTTAAAAAGGATATACACCCGCTAGAGGGTAGGGATGGATGATGCAGAACGATCAGCCGCAGAAGGCCAATCCTATCATAACTCCAAGCACAGATACTTCTCCTAAAGTAGCGGCTGCTGCGATTCCTCAAGCAGCCAGCGTCAATGGCCCGCTGACTTCATATCAAGTGCCGCAGGCAAAAGTCATCTTCAATCAGCCTCCCGACCAACTTCTTGAGAATGGAGCCTTCAAAGAAGAAGCACAACCAGGCGCTGTAGCTCAGATAGAAGTTCCATACAGACGGATATGGCTGTCCGTCGGCGCAAGTTTTGTGGCGCTGCTACTGATTGCGGGGGGTGTAAGCTACTGGGGCGGTAAGCATAACGCTCAAGGCAATAACTCCAAGTTAGGTTCGATCAACACTCAGGATGTGAACAATACGCTTCAGTACTCCCTGAATTCGGCCGATTTGAAGATTAACCGTAACACGATTATTTCCAACGGCAAGACATTCAGCGTTTATGGCAACGTAGCTATTCAGAATGAAGCAAATTCAAGCAACGCTTTCTCGATCCAAAACGCCAAAGGCAATAATCTTTTCATAGCTGACACTGTTAATAACCGCGTCGGAATAGGTGAGACGCCTACCGGCACCGCAGCTCTGCAAGTTGGAGGAGATCTATCTGTTAAGGGTAGGATAATATCGGCCGACGGGAATGTCTCGGTTGGTAATGATGGAATCAGAATCGGGTCGGTCCTAGTATGTACGGCCAGAGGCTGTATCAGCTCTAGCTCGCCGGCACCCACACCGGCCTCGCCGACGATTGATGTGGCCAATGTGGCCTACCTCAACAAAGACCAAACATTCAGTGGGAGTTTGAATTTTAGTGGAAGCGTGAATACAGCCAGCCTTAAGGTTAACGGCGTATCGGGCACGAGCATAAGCTGCGCAGCAAACGAGTACATCAAGAATCCAACCGTCAGCAGCGGCGTAATAACCGGCGGTGTATGTAACCCTGGTCCAGGTGTAGCTGTAGCTACCATCCAAGAAGTTTATAATGCCTCAACGCCCGCCGACTTTACGTTGAACTCCAGCAATGGGTTGTTCGGTATACGAGACGGGGTATCGCCGCTAGCTACAAATCTCTTCGAAGTTAGTGACAATAGCGGGGCGAACAAATATTTTGCAGTCAGTTCCGCAGGTGTATCGGTGCTGGGCAACGCTAACGTCACCGGTCAGTACCAAGTAAACGGTACTCAGATCTCCAGCGCCAACTTATCTAATGACTCCAACCTGGCTAAGGTTAATGGTAATACTACATTCACCGGCAACAATACTTTCAGTTCAGCCTCAAACTCATTCACTGGTAATGGTGCCGGGCTATCGAGCGTCAACGCTGCCACTTTGGGCGGACAGGCAGGCAGTTATTACACCAATGCCACCAATATATCCAGCGGCACCCTAAGTGACTCTAGACTCAGCGGTAACGTAGCTTTGCTTAACGGAAGCGGGCCTCAAACATTCAGCGGGAATAATAAATTCACCGGGACGATACTGGCTCAGAACGCAGCCAATTCTACAAACGCTTTCCAGATACAGAATACTGCCGGCACCAGCAATCTTTTCGTAGCGGACACGACTAATTCCAGAGTAGCCATCAACCAGGCATCCGCAGCTTACCCTCTGGATGTCGCCGGCGATATCAACAGCACTACAGGCATAAGGGTAGGGGGCACACTAATTTGTTCAAGCGGGGGCTGTGTAGCCGCATCCGGGTCAGGCAGCTACATCCAGAACGGCACTACAACTCAGACGGCTAATCTAAACATTCGTTCGAACGCCGCAGGCTCTGTTGCTGGGGTGTTTGAGGGCGCCAGTGGACAAAGCGCGGATATCTTGGATGTCCAGAATTTTGGCGGCGGCACCAAGTATTTTGCCGTAAGTAGTTCTGGAGTCGCAGTAAATGGAAATGTGAACACCACTGGGCAATACCAGGTTAGTGGCACACAGATTTCTAGCGCAAACCTATCCAATGATTCCAATTTAGCCAAAGTAAACGGCAATACTACCTTTACCGGTAATAATACTTTCAGCTCAGCCTCTAACTCCTTCACGGGCAATGGTTCCGGCTTGAGCAGTGTAGATGCTGCCACTTTGGGCGGACAGGCAAGTAGCTACTACACTAACGCCACAAATATATCCTCCGGGACCTTGAGCGACTCTAGGTTGAGCGGCAACGTAGCCCTGCTTAACGGAACCCAATCCTTCACGGGCGCTAATACCTTTACCGGTACAGTTTTATCTCAAAACGCTACCAACTCAACATCCGCTTTCCAGATACAGAACTCATTGGGAACAAGTAATTTATTCGTGGCCGATACGGTTAATACCAGGATAGCCATCGGGCAGGCTGCCGCCAACTATCCGCTGGATGTTGCTGGGGATATAAACAGCACCACCGGCATAAGGGTTGGCGGAACGCTCTTGTGTTCAAGCGGTGGGTGTCTGGCGGCCAGTGGTTCAGGTAGCTACATCCAGAACGGCACTACGACGCAAACCGGAAACTTTAATGTCCGCAGTAATGCCGCAGGATCTGTAGCCGGTGTAGTAGAAGGCGCCAATGGCCAGAGTGTAGATATCTTTGACGTTCAAGGCTTCGGTGGCGGTACGAAATATTTGGCGGTAGGTACCAGCGGAGCTTCGGTATCGGGAAACATCAACGCTACCGGCCAATACCAGGTTAGCGGCACTCAGATTTCCAGCGCTAACCTAAGCAACGACGCTAACCTGGCCAAAGTAGATGGCAACACAACCTTCACTGGTAATAATACTTTCAGCTCCGCATCCAACTCCTTCACCGGTAATGGCTCCGGTTTGAGTAGTCTGAATGGGTCCAACGTATCTTCTGGTACGGTTGCAGACGCCCGGCTTTCATCCAATGTAGCCTTACTTAACGCCAACCAATCCTTCACTGGTAACAATACATTCACAGGTACTGTTTTATCGAAAAATACAGTTAATGCAACTCATGCACTCGAGGTTCAGAATGCTTCAGGCGTTGATATATTAAATGTCGATACCAGTGCAAATCAGGTAATTGTTCAGTCGCCTACCAACGCAACAGATGCTTTCCAGGTGCGTGACAGCGTAGGGTCGCCGGTATTAAGTGTCGATACGGTTAACCGAAGGATCGGTATTGGCGGTAGCAGTACAGCTACGCTTTATCTAAGAGATGGTATGGGCGGAGGCAGTGATTTACTGCAAGTTGACAGCACCGTTACAGGGTCTAATAAAACAGTTTTCAAGGTTGATCAGCATGGATCTACTATCTTCCAAAATGACACCAACTCTGCGGCTGCCTTCCAGGTTCAAAACGCCGCCGGAACTTCCAATCTATTCATAGCCGACACTACCAGCAGCCGTATAGCCATAGGCCAGGCCACTGCCAGCTACACCTTGGATGTTGGAGGTGATATCAACACCACTGGTACTTACAGAGTCAATGGCACCCAAATCAGCTCAGCTAACCTAAGTAACGACGCTAACCTTGCGAAGCTTAATGCCAACCAGACATTCACGGGTAACAATACCTTCACCGGCACAGTCCTAGCTAAGAATACCGCTGACTCCACGGCCGCATTCCAGGTGCAGAATTCAGCTGGGACTAATCTGTTCAAGGTAGATACATCTAATACGGCTATAACTCTGAATGGTAATACAACAATAGGCGCTGGCTACTATATAGCTATCACCGGTTCTGGTACCCGTCCGTCAAGCCCAGCTGCCGGCACGCTCTACTACGACACCACCACTAACCAACTGATCCAATTCAATGGTACTAAGTGGGTCGGTGACAGGACTACAGCTACCAAGATAGTGGCAGCCTCTAACTCCAGCCAAGCCGAGAAAGATGCGGCTGACTACGTAGCCAGCGGCACTGGTGACCAAGCTACCATAAACACTGCCTTAACCGCTGCCGCCGGCGGCACTGTCTATCTAATGAAAGGAACTTACTCCATCAGTGCTTCAATCTCCGTACCTAACAACACCACCCTATCTGGCGCTGGGGCAGGGACCACCATCACTATTCCGAATGCCCAAAACGGTAGCTACAACATGATCGCCAACACTGATACTACAACCGGTACTAATGTCACCGTTAGAGATCTGCTACTAGATGGAAATAAGGCGAATCAAACTTCAGGACACATGATAGGTATCTACTTCAACCATGTAGGCAGCGGATCCACCAGAACTGGCGGTAAGGTAATAGGTAATACTATTCAGAATTTGTATGGTACGTGGAACTTTACCTCCGGAATTAATACTGAAATATCTAGCGGCAACCTGATTGAAAATAACAACATATTCAATAACGCCGGTAACGGTATAGATTCCGGCTCATCCTCGGGAGACTCCATCATCGGTAATACCTTGCGCGGTAACGTAAACGGCATATTAATTAACACCAGCGATAACGATACTGTTACCGGCAATACTCTAAGCGCCAACACTACAAATGGTATTTATGGGTTGAACGCAACAAAAAATACCATATCTAATAACACTTTGCAGGGTAATAGTAGCTATGGCATTAATCTTGAAACCTCATCTAACCTGAACACTATTAGCGGCAACATCGTTCAGGGCAGTGGTAACTATGGTGTTAGAATTTACAGTTCTAACAACAACTCCATTTTGGGAAATAATGTTCAAGGAAATTCGTGGGGAGGCATCGACCTAGATACATCTAATGACAATGCCGTGTCAACAAACAAAATCCATGACAACGGCGGATCTACGAGTAATGAGGGGATAGTTTTATTCACCGCTACTAAAAACTCCGTCACAGGTAATGACATAACAGATAATGCTACGGCGGGGAGCAGTTGTACCTCTTCTTGTCTCGCCATCGACATCATTAATGCTAGCTCCACGGGCAACTATCTGGCATCCAATCATTTCCTAGGTGATGGCACCCACGCGGCTAGCCTCAATGATGCTACTAGTGGCGGCAATACTTACTCCAACCAACCTCTGACTGAGAGTGGTGATGCTAGCTTTAGAAACGCCACCAACTCTACCACCGCCTTCCAGATTCAAAATGCTGCCGGAACCTCCAACCTATTCATAGCCAATACTACCAATAGCCGTATAGCCATCAACCAGGCCACGGCTAGCTATACCCTAGACGTAGCCGGTGATATCAATACTACCGGAGTCTATCGAATCAGCGGTACTCAAATAAGCAGTGCTAATCTTTCAAACGACGCTAACCTAGCCAAGCTTAATGCCAACCAGACATTCACGGGTAACAATACCTTCACCGGCACAGTCCTAGACAAGAACACCGCTGACTCCACGGCCGCCTTCCAGGTGCAGAATTCTAGCGGCCAGAATCTGTTAGCGGTAGACACGTCCAATTCTAAGATTCAGTTAGCTAACATCAATACCAGCACACTTGGCGGCTGGACACTGGCCGCCAACCTGCCTGCAGCTCCTCGGGATTCAAGCGCGGTCGTTCAAGCCAATGGTTATATTTATCAGATAGGCGGTGGTAATCCAGGTCCGAGCAACACGGTTTACTACTCTAAGTTGAATGCTGACGGATCGCTGGGTACTTGGACATCCAGCGCCAGTGTGCTCCCTCAAAACCTGTATTACCATACCGCTGTAGCGCTGAACGGGTATGTATATGTAATAGGTGGCTATAACGGTACTACCGCCCAATCAACAGTCTATTACGCGAAGCTCAGTCCAGACGGAAGTGTAGGTTCCTGGCAGACAAGTTCTAATCCGTTGCCACAAGTCCGCTACGAGCATGCGTCCTTTGCGGCAAATGGATATATTTACGTAATTGGCGGTGATAATGGATCTACCTCACAATCAACAGTCTATTACGCGAAAGCAAATTCAGATGGAAGCACGGGTGCCTGGGCGACCAATGTGAATGGTGTGCCGCAAATAGTAAAATGGGAATCTGTTCAGGTGGCGAACGGCTACGCCTACATACTGGGCGGTTATAATGGCAGCGATCTCACCACCGTTTACTACGGTAAACTAAATCTGGACGGCTCTATTAACGCCTGGAGTACGAACGTTAACTCGTTGCCACAGGGCACCGAGACGCATTCTTCAGCTGTCATTAACGGATATATTTATACCTTCGGAGTTGGTAATGGCGGTAGCTGTATTGGTTCAAATACATACTTTGCCAAACTGAATGCCGACGGTTCAACCGGCATTTGGCAGAACGGCATATCTTTGCCGCAGAACTTATGTGGTTCAGCTACCATAGCTAATGGATATGTCTATGTAGGCGGCGTATACTCTGGTGCCGGTGCGCAAAAAGCTTTCTACTATGCTTCAGTGGCCAGAGTCCAATTAGGTGCGTCGCTTGATCTGGTGGGCCTGACTGGTCAAACACTGGCAGACCTCGGCTCAGGAGGATCGGTCACAGCTGGTAACATCACCGCAGTTGGCAATTTACAGGTCCAAGGCGCATCATCTCTGGCTGGCAACCTTGCCTTAGCTGGCAACATGAGCGTTCAGGGTGACGCGACTATAAACGGGAATAATGGCCTGAAGGTAAAAACCGCCTCAACAAGCACAAGTACTTCACTTTCTATAGATCAAGAGGGGAGCAACGATGGAATCTACGTCTATAACGGCAACTCCGGCTCGAGCGCCAACGGCATTACGATTGAAACTTATTCAACCGGGGCTGGTATTCAGATTTTCAATCACGGCTCGGGCAACTACCTGACCCTTGGTACGAAATTAACCGTCTCATCCACCGGTATAGCCACGTTTAAGAACTCCACAGATACTACTGCCGCATTCCAGATCCAGAACGCCGCCGGTACCAGCCTTCTCACTGCAGATACTAGTAATACGGCCATAAGTCTGGCTGCTAATACTACGGTCGGGGCTGGTTACTCTCTGACAATGGTCGGCGGAGCAACCGGTACCCGCCCAGCCTCTCCAACGAAGGGCACCTTATACTTCGATACTACAACCAACCAACTGATCCAGTATAACGGTTCTAAATGGGTAGATGACCGAAGCACTGCTACCAAGATCGTGGCAGCTAGCAACTCTACCCAAGCCGAAAAAGATGCGGCAGATTATGTTGCGTCTGGAACTGGCGACCAAACGACCATCAACAGCGCCTTGACGGCAGCCGCCGCCGGCGCCGTCTATCTGATGGAAGGCACCTACACACTATCCGCCCCCATCTCCGTACCTAACAACACCACCTTAACCGGAGCCGGGGCAGGGACTATCATTACGATTCCGAATGCATTTAACGCAGCATTAAATATGATAACCAACACAGACACCAGCACGGGCACCAATGTAGCTATTAGAAACCTGGTATTAGACGGAAATAAGGCGAATCAGACAGCTGGCGCCCAAGTAGGTATCAACTTTAATAATATGGGAGGCGGTTCTGGTACGTCGGCAAGAGAAGGTGGCAAGATAGCGAGCGTGGTCGTTAAGAATATGCGCAGCGATGGCATTGACCTGAACAATTCGCACAACAACACAGTCACTGCTAGTACTCTGCAAAATGAAGGCAGTGATGGTATCTATGTTGCTGGAAACCTCAACACGCTAACGGGCAACGTCGCCCAAGGTAACTACAACGGTTTTGATATTGGCAACGATAACAACACTGTCACCGGCAACACGGCGGAGGGGAACAGCCAATACGGCATTTATGTAAATGCCAATTACAACACTGTCACCGGCAACACTACTAAGGGGAATGCAAGCGAAGGCATAAATCTTGGTGGTGGACACAACACTGTCACCGGCAACACTGCCACGAGTAACCTCTACGGAATAGAATCAGATAGCTCGGGCAATATCATCTCCAGCAACAGTGTAACGAACAATACCAACTTGGGCATTTTGATCTACGGCCCATACAACAGCGTTTCTGCTAACACTGTACAGAGCAATGGCGCCCAAGGTATTTGGGTGGGGGATGCTTACAACACCATCACCGGCAACGATATCTACTCAAGCGCGACATATGGCATCTATCTAAGCGGTGCTAGCGGCAACACTGTCTCTAGTAACAAGGTTCACAGCAGCTCTGGTGCCGCCGATAACAATGGCATATATGTTGATGGCTCTTCTTCTAAGAACTCAATCACCGCGAATGACATCACTGACGCCAGCTGTACTACCACTTGTTACGCCATCAATATAAACTCTGGAACTGCCACTGGCAACTACTTGGCCAGCAACCATATCTTAGGTGATGGAACAAATCCAGCGACCATTCACGATATTGCCACTGGCAATACCTACTCCAACCAACCGCTAACCGAGAAAGGTGACGCCAGCTTTAAGAATGCCACTAATTCCACCACCACCTTCCAAGTCCAGAATGCCGCCGGTGCTAAATTGTTGAATGTCGATAGCATCAATGGGACTACCACGGCCCAGGGTACTAACACAGCTGCAACTCTGGGTGCTGAGCTGGCTACAGGCGTGACCTGTTCGGGAACTAACTGGGCTGGTTCTGGCGCCGGACCATACACTCACACGGCAGGCTTAACTACAGCTCTTACTTGTACGCCGCCTGCGTCTGTTACCTCCGGAGTTACTTACCAAATCAGATTTAGTGTAGGTGGCACCATTAATCAAGGCGATACAGTTTACGCTTGTATCGGTAATTCTTGTAATGACTACATAAGAACAACCGGTTCATATCAGGAAGTCAGCACAGCCAACAATACTAACGGCTTAACCTTCAACCCAAGCAGTAACTTCATAGGAACGGTTACAGCCACTTCCGTTAAGCAAATTACCCAGTCTAGTTCAATACTTAGCGTAAATAATAGCGACAATTCGGTTGGCATCGAATTAAGAACTGGCGGGTCTGGAGCACAGGGAGTCTATATCGGGCAAGGTTCTGGCCAATTCTCTTACGGTGCAGGCGGCAGCGTCGGTGTTGGATATCAGGCTCTTCAGAAAGACTATGGTGGGCTTAACACCGCTACAGGCTACCAAGCACTTCAATATAACGTTTACGGTTTAGAAAATGTTGCTAATGGTTACCAGGCCTTGCAGATAAACGATAGCGGCAGCCAAAACGTTGCTATGGGCGCCTATGCCTTGGATGCTAATGCCACCGGTAGCTACAACGTTGGTATTGGTTGGCAGGCTACTGGTGGCAATACAGCGGGCAACGGTAATACCGGCGTGGGCTTTGACGCACTTAATGGCAACGTGTATGGCTCATACAATACAGCCATCGGCTATTATGCAGGTCAGGTTGACCCTACTGTTGGCCAATTCCAAACTCTTAATAATCTTCAAAATGCCACGATGCTTGGCTATGGCGCAGAGGCGCAGGCCAGCAACGTCTTAATCTTAGGCGGTGCCGGATCTAATGCTGTTAACGTCGGCATAGGCACTACCGCACCAAGCAACCTGTTCAGTATCTCACCGGACTTCTATGACACTGGTACGGCTAGCGTAACAATTGGCACTGCTGCAGTAACAGGGGCGGGAACAGCCTGGACGAGTAATATGGCCGGTATGGAATTCATCTTTGCCGATGGCACCAAATACACTGTTGCCAGCGTAGCTAGCGCCACAAGTCTAACTCTAAGCAGCAATGCTACCGTAACCGAATCTGCCAAAGCCTATCGCATCCATAACCCTGCGTTCTATGTGAGCTCTACGGGCAAAACGAGCATTCGGACCTCTACCGATTCCACGGCTGCCTTCCAGGTACAAAACTCAAGTGGTCAAAGCCTATTCAAGGTTGATACAACAAACTCGAATATCACTTTGAATGGGTTAAATCCTGGCAATCTGCAAGCCTGGCAGACCAGCCCCAATACTTTACCGGCTACTAGGTACGACGGCGGGGCGGTAATTGCCAACGGATATGCCTATTTTGTGGGCGGTAGTGACAACACGCCGTTCCCAACTACAACAGTCTACTACTCCAAACTTAACGCCGACGGCACCATCGGCGCCTGGACTACCAGCGCAAACCCATTGCCTCAGGTAAGGGAATTGGGCGTCACAGTTGTAGCCAACGGATACATATACTACATAGGCGGAGATGCAGGCGGTAGTGCCTTAACCACCACCTACTACTCCAAACTTAACGCCGACGGAAGCAACAGCGCTTGGCAAACAAGCTCAAACAACCTCCCAGTTGGCAGGAACTATACAGCCGGTGTAGTCGCCAACGGCTATGTATATATCTTCGGAGGTGGCAATAACACCACCTACTACTCCAAACTTAACGCCGACGGAAGCAACAGCGCTTGGCAATTAAGTGCGGTTACATTCCCCGCAACCGTCGCTGACGCTACGGCAACCGTTGTGAGCGGGTACGCTTATGTTATCGGCGGATACAATGCGGGATCTTCATCAACAGTCTACTACTCCAAACTTAACGCCGACGGCACCATCGGTGCTTGGACTACTAGTTCAGCACCGTTGCCATCGGGTCGTGACTTCGCCTCAGCCACTTCGCTTAACGGCTACATATACGTGATGGGAGGCAATAATGGTACCGCTCAAACATCTGTCTATTACGCCAAAGTAAATGCTAATGGCTCAACTAGCGCCTGGACGAATAATACGAATCTTCTACCTAACGGTATCCAAGATGCCGGCATAGCTTCGGCTAACGGTTACATCTATATAATCGGTGGTTATAACGGAGCATTAGGTAATGCCCAAAATACTGTATTTTATGCTTCGACACCTAGGATTCAATTGGGCAGCTCGATAGATCTAATTGGCCTGGGCGCCGGGAATCTGGCAGACATAGGTGCAGCAGGAGGCTCTATAACGGCGGCTAATATAACTGCCGTTGGCAATCTACAGGTACAAGGAGCAGCCAATTTCGTTCAAGGAGCATCGGTAATGGGGAACTTTAATGTTTCTTCCAGCTCAGGCACGGTTCTCTTAGCCGCCGATCCCGTAAATATGACTATTACTTTGGGTGCTCCATCAGCCACCCCAGTCCTGCTAGTTTTGGGCAATAAGAATACTTCCGGTGATCCAACCTGTACCAATGGAGCAATCTACTACAACAGCAACTCTAACCAGTTCCGCTTCTGTCAAAATGGTAGCTGGACTGGCCTGGGTTCAAGTTACACTGCTCCTGCTTATGTGACCTCGCTTCCTGGCAGCCCTGCAGATGGGCAGGAGATTTATTATAAAGCTGATGCTACCAATGGCATTATTTGGCATCTACGCTATAACAGTACTTCCACTTACTGGGAATATCTTGGTGGTGGTGCGCTTGAGGCCGAATATGATAGTGATACTACTCAAACGATGACAAGTGGAGTCTGGGCCACTTTAACGAATGGTCCCTCTGTTAGCGTCCCGCTAGATGGTGACTACGAAGTGAGCTTTGGAGGACTATCTGGATTCGACTCTGGAACCTGGGGATCAACCGCTTTAGGCATTGGTTGGAATGGTTCGGCCCCATCTGGTCTCGGATATTCTACATACACCACTTATGGCAATAGCCTATCGGGCCAGCTTCGATCCACGCAGGAAAGAACTAGAAGAATAACAGGGGTCACCCACACTAGCCCTCTTCAGATTTGGGCTTATGCTTCGGGTTCCGGCACGCCTAGCGTTACCTATGGTTACCGGTTTATCGTTGTAACACCAGTCAGGGTTCACTAAATTGCCTGATTATTAAGATAAAATTCGTTTAACAATTTGTTGACATTAGCAGTATAAAGTGGTAGCATAAGCGTAGTTTCGAGAGAAAACAGAGGGTTTCAACGACCTTCTGTTTTTATTTTCGGGAGTTATTAAATAAGGAGAACCAACCAATGGCTGGAACTAAAGCTGGTGGCCAAAAGGCTGCCGCAACTAACAAGAGCAAATACGGCAAAGATTTCTATGCCCGTATCGGTCAAATGGGCGGCCAATTAGGCCGCACCGGTGGCTTTTATGCCAACCGTGACTTAGCCCGCGTTGCCGGTGCTAAGGGCGGACGCATATCTCGCCGCACTAAAAAAACTGTTTAATAACTTTTCTCAGTTCAAATACCGTCCAGCTACCTCTGGGCGGTGTTTGTTATTTATGGCAATTTTTCCTGTTAACTTAGGGTAGAATCAGTTCTTCTGTATGGTCGTACAAACCGGCCGCTACTGACTCGCCAAGAGGCTTGGCAGTTATAGCATTGATAATGCTTTACGTCTTTCTGGAGAACGTGGACGCCGCACTTTGGGCAGGTACTGCGCCTATGAAGCCAGTCCCGGTAGGTATCTAGGCAATTTTGGATGTGCTCATCGTCAATAATAATGTCGTATTTCTTACCTAGCTTCGCAGCCAGGTTCCAGGCTTCACTCTCCAGTTTGAGCAGCTCAAAATCACTGCTATAAGTGTTATGGTCCAGAATGGCGTGAGCTAGCTCGTGGAGCAGTGCGCAACCGAGTTTTTCGGCCGGCTCAGCCGGATTATAGGTGATAGTTTGGGTTTTCGGAGACCAGTGCTCCTGCTTGCCAACTTTAAAATGCAGGTCTGGAAAGTCGACAGCCAGCCGTGAAACCAGATTTTTAGATATGCTGCTTGATGTATTCATAACAACCATAGATTACCGCTTCTTCGGAGTGTTTAGCCTTGATTATAGGTGGCGTAGGGGTCATCGGGTTCTCTAATTCCCGCAGGGCAAGCTCAAGATATTTCGAGAACTTCTCATAGTGAGCACCGACGCCGCCGCCCAAGATGATGACCTCGGGTTGCAGGGTAGCGACCAATTCGTTTATCCCCCGAGCCAATCCCTTGGAGAAGTCTTTCCACGTAGCTGAATCCTCGATCTCACTAGCCTTCTTATTATACTTGGCGAACAGAGCCCTACCGGAGGCAAAATCCTCCCATTTTTGGAGTTTGCCCTCGTACTCAACCACCATTTGACCCGGTTCGCTGTCGGCAAAATTAGGATCAATCTTTCCATCAATTATGATACCGTCGCCGATGCCGGTGCTGACCGTCAGGTATAAAACCTTCTTATATTTAGGATGTACGCGTGCTTCTGCCAGTCCAGCCAGATTGGCATCGTTCTCAATGAGAACAGGCGTGTGATCGATGACCTTGCTGATATCTTTTTTGATTGGCTTATTCTTCCAAGGTAGGTTGCCAAGGGTTATGACCCGACCTCTCTCGCGGTCCAGGCGGCCCGGAACGGCGCAGCAAGCAGCCGTAAACCGGTGGTCGCTGAAATTATCCTGGAAAGCCGTCTTTATCTGATCCAGGAATTTAGAGTAATCCTGATCGGTATGGAATTTAAAGGTTTCTCTGACTTCGCCGCTATAGGTCAGTGCTGCCATCAACGTCTTACTACCCCCGATATCAATAGCCAGATACATAATAATCAGTATACATTAATCCAAGGCATTTTTAAGGTGTTTAACACTTTACAAATAAAGGGTTTATAGCGTAAGATAAAAAGAATCTGCTATTTAAGCAAATGAGTCTTACTTATTGGTTTTAGCTCGCTTAGAACGAAGTTTTCTCTAGCGACTACGCCATTAAACTGGCTCGGATGAGCTTAAGTAAAAGCGGAAATACATTTGAAGGAGGCTACTAAATAGTGGCAAAAACTAATTTAACTATGGACGAGTTACTGGCTGCCAGCGATGTCGCTAAGATTAAAACCGGCGACGTGGTAGAAGGTACCGTCACATCCGTGCGTAAGCACGAAGTTTGGGTAGATATGGGCGCCAATGGCCTAGGGGTCATTTTCCGACGAGAAGTCGGCACCCAGGAACTGAAAGAAGGCGAAAGCATCACGGCCAGCGTGGTTGATCCAGAGCTAGACGAAGGCTACGCACTTCTATCGATGAAGCGGGCTGTCAAAGACCGCGGTTGGGGCGAACTGCAACGCGTGTTCGACGAACAAGAAATCATCGAGGTTATGGCCTATGATGCCAACCGGGGCGGTTTGCTTGTAGAGCTGGAAGGTATCAGAGGTTTCTTGCCAGTCAGTCAGTTGGCTGCAGAACATTACCCAAGGGTATCTGACGCCGACAAGGATGAAATCCTGACCAAGCTGAACTCTTTGGTTAATAAACCCCTGAGAGTCCGGATATTGGATGTCAGCCGCAAGGATAACAAACTAATATTCTCCGAAAAGGAAGCAGTCCGTGATGATATGCAGTCCCGTCTGGAAGAATTGAAAGTTGGCGACGTAGTAGAAGGTATCGTTACTGGTGTTATAGATTTCGGAGCTTTCGTAAATGTCAGCGGAATCGAGGGCCTGGTGCATATATCGGAAATTTCGTGGGAACGCGTCGAAGATCCCCGTAAGTACATAAAAGTTGGCGAGGTCGTCAAAGCCAAGATAATCTCTATAGACAAGGATCGCCTGAGCTTGAGCATCAAGCAGATGAGCGATGATCCGTGGCTAAGTGAAGTCAAAGAGTTCAAGAAAGGCTCGGTTGTAGAAGGTAAGATTACCCGAATTACACCTTTCGGCGCCTTTGTGCAGCTCAGCCCATCGGTTGAGGCCTTAGTACACGTATCCGAGATGAGCGACGACGAAAGCATCGACCCAGAAGAGCTTTTCAAGCTCAACGAAAAGAAGAAGTTTAAAGTTTTAGATATCGATACCGATAACCGCAAAATCGCTTTGAGCCTAAAAGACGTTAAACCCGCTAAGTAAAGATATGAAACGGACAGAAAGGAGCAGTTTATGGCTAGAATCATCCAGATCGACGACAACGTTACTGTCGGCCAACTGGCAGAACTGCTCAGTTTGCCCGTCTCTAAACTAATAGCCGAACTCCTTAAGAACGGGGTTCTGGCTACCGTTAATGAAAAGATAGACTTCGACACGGCCCAAATTATCGTGGGCGAACTTGATGTTGACATTGAACTGGCCAAGAAAGAACAGGCCGCAGCGCCGGCCCGCCCTAAGCGTGAGGCTAGCGATAAGGCTGAGCACCGACCGCCGGTAGTAGCTATGATGGGCCACGTTGACCACGGCAAAACCAGCCTAATGGACGCTATCCGTGGGGCCGAAGTCACCAAAGGTGAAGCCGGGGGCATTACCCAGCACTTAAGCGCCTATCAAGTGGAGCAGGACGGTCGGCTTATTACTTTGCTAGATACACCGGGGCACGAGGCTTTCGCCGCCCTTCGGGAACACGGTGCCAGATTGACCGACCTGGTGGTTATCGTTATTGCCGCCGATGATGGTATCAAACCCCAAACCTTGGAGGCTATCAGATTTGCTCGCCAAGCTGGAGTAAAGATGATCGTAGCTGCTAATAAGATGGATAAGCCCGATGCCGACATCAATCGCCTAAAGCAACAGTTAGCCGAAAATGAACTGATGCCAGAAGATTGGGGCGGCGACACGATAGTTATGCCAGTATCGGCAAAGACAAAGGACGGCATAAAAGAACTGCTGGATATGATCCTGCTGGTGGCCGACGTTGAGGAGCTAAAAGCCGATAAGGATGGCCCGGCATCAGGTCTTATTATTGAATCTCACCTAGAGCAAGGCCGCGGCCCTGTTGCTGAAGCATTGGTAGAGCAGGGAACTCTAAGACCCGGCGATTTCCTATCTGTTGGTACAACCTACGGGAAGATTAGAAATCTAGAGTCAACCGAAGGTAAAGCTATAACCGAAGCCGGCCCATCAACACCTGTAGCAATGACCGGGATGAAAGCTCTTCCAGAGTTCGGCCAGGAATTTACAGTGGTCTCTACCGAAAAAGAAGCCCGTGATCTCGCCCAAAGAGCAGAGACTATAAAGAAATCTTCCGGAAACTCCGCCGCTACCACTAGCAGCGAGCTGCTAAGGATAATCAGCCGCAGCAATGAGCTCACAGAGCTGAATATTATCGTAAAAGCCGATGTTCAAGGCTCCCTGACATCGGTCATCGACAGCCTTAAAGGCTTGGATAACGAAGAAGTTGCCGTTCGCATCGTAAGCTCAGGGGTCGGGGTTATCAACGAAAGTGATATCCATACTGCTTCAACCAGTAATGCTATCATCTACGGCTTCCACACCACGATGCCTGTCAACGTAAAACGACTGGCTCTGCGCGACAAAGTGTCTATCAGACTCTATACCGTCATATACGAACTCATCGATGACGTTAAACAAGAATTAGAAAAGCTCTTAGCACCTGAAGTCGTTCAAGACGAGCTAGGCGAGTTAACCATAAAAGGTATATTTAAAATCGCTAAAAACGAAGTAATCTGCGGTGGTGAAGTAACTAAAGGCAAACTTAGCATCCCCTCACTTGCTCGAATCTATAGGGGTAAAGATCTCATCGCTGATAATCTTGAGGTAACTAATCTAAAACGCGGTCCGCAGGATGTCAAAGAAGTACTGGAAGGTGAGATGTGCGGCCTAAGCTTTGGTAGCGAAAAACGTGTAGAGGTCCAGGTAGAAGACCGCATTGAACTTTACCGCCGTGAAACAAAGACCCGTACGCTATAAATATTCTTGACAGCAGTAATTTACATACTATAGTTAGCTGTGGATAACTATAGGTGTTTTTTGTTGTAGGAACTGGGGTTAGTTGATACGCTAACGGTAATAGTTCTCAAACAAAAAACAATTAGGAAAAATAATGGCTGAAACAGCACCAAACGCAAGCAATCCCGACTCCTTCCCTAAGGGTCTGGATATTTATGAATCTTTCGATCAGGTAACTACGGGTAATGTCAGGAAAAAAACAACTCCCATCGGTGTGGCCGAAGATGGAACCCGAGTTCCGCTGACAGATGAACACATTTTGCATTCTTATGGGTACGGACCCGAGGATTTGCCTCCAAAAGCCGCTAAGAAGAATAAGCAATGGGTAAAACCGATAGAAGTTATAGATGCGTCTGAGGAAATAGCTGAAGATACTTCCGAAGAAAAATTAGTGCCGGCCGACGATTTTAAAGAAAAGCACTCAGTAGAAACCGAAGATGGATTCCCAATGAAGGGTCTCTGGGAAGGCCATAGCGGTGACCAACCGGTGACTGTCGAGAAGTCATATGGCATTGGTGGTGACGGAAAAATTTATTATAAAATCAGCGAATCAGACACAGGAGTTCCTGCAGATCAACTAAAATTTTATGTTCCGGCCGAAAGTTCAGCGCCTGATACGGCGGGAGTGACTCCACTGGAAGACGTACCTGAGCCTCAACCTGAATCACCTGACGATAAAAAACCCGAGACCACCAAAAACTTAGAGAGTCTAAGCGCAAAAGAAAAAGCTTTGCACCCAGAGACAATCATCCAGTTGAAGGAAAAAGCTGAGGCTAGGCTAAAGTCCCAGATGAAGGACCTTGAAGTCCTAAGTAGAACTGGCCGTTTAGCGGAAAGATATGAGAAAGCCCGGGAATCCACCGAGGATCTCATCTTTGCAGCTGTGGCCCAAGAATACTTAGATAATCTGTCAGAAGAAGACCGTAACGATGTAGACGCTTTATTCGAAGACATTATCCATAGGATGAAAGAATCAATGGAATCTTTGGAAATCCAGAGGCAGATGATGAAGGGACTGGCAAGCGCAGAGGAAGAAGAGCCAAAAACCAGGACAGTTATTGAACCCGAACCTATTGCCGTAACACCAGAACCAGTAGTGGTTACCCCGGAGCCTACGGCTGTTGAGCCAGGAACTACAATTACATCCGAGTGGCCCACTCCAGCTCCAAGAGAAGAACCTGCAGCTGCTTCTACTGAAGTAGACGAGAGAAGTTGGCTTCGAAAAAAATGGGATAGAGTTAAATATATAGCAGGTTGGCCAGCCGAAAAGTTTGTTACATATATGGTAATCGAGGGCGATCCAAATAGCCCCGAAAACCAGAAGAAGCGTCGAAGAACTAAATTAGGGCTGATAGCCGGTGTTATTTTAGTTCCAGTAGCTCTATTGGCTGCCTATAAGCTAGGACTTAATCATAACGGTGGCGGCTCAGGAAATGGCGCTGGACACGGCGCAACCGGCACAGAAGGCACACCAGACATTGATTCAGGTACCGGCACAACACCGTACGGACCCGAAGCTCCAGGAGCGCATACAGCTTTGGGCGGTAGTCATCACGAGGTATTTAACAATGACCACGGAACTCGCACAGTTGAATCAATACTTCCAGATAATTTGAAACAGAGTCCGGTGACAGGGGCTGGATACGAGCAGATAACCGATAAGAATACGGGACAGGTTTTGGTGGACCACGTAACTTATGCTAGCAATGGCCGCTACAGTACCCAGACTATCAATGACCTCCACGGCAATGGTTATAACGTAGGAACTAATACGATTGAGGTTAATGATACTACTGGTCCTGGTCCTCACGGAGACATTACTCATAAAGTAAGTGTGGTGCAAAAAGCATAAAAGAAATAAATAAAAAGCCCACCGGGGTGATAAACTATGAATAAGAAAACAGGGGAAGGGCAAAAAATGTTTCAACTCGACGATAATTTACTGAAAGAACTGGGATTGGGCGACCTGCCGGCTGAAGAAAAGAACAAGATGCTGGCCCATATCTATGAGACTCTGGAACTGCGCGTAGGTATGACCTTGGCAGAGAAGATGACAGACGCTCAGCTAGATGAATTTGAGGCTTTCATAGATAGGAATGATGAGGACGGCGCCCTTAAGTGGCTGGAAACCAACTTTCCTAACTATAAAGATACTGTGGCCGATGAGCTGAACAAGCTTAAGGAAGAAATTAAAACCCAAGCTCCGGCAATCATCGAGGCTAGCCGCGGCGATACGCCTGCCAGCGAAGTCGCTCCGCAAGAACCCCCGGCTCCCCAAGCTACTGTTTAAAATACCCTCTTTTAAAGTCGCCGCCGCTCATAGTCCGGCCGCTTGGTGCTATTAATTCCTGGATCTCTATAAACCCATCACCGCACTGCATAACTAGTTCGCCGCCGCTCAAGCTGTTGGCCACCCGGGCTTTTAAGATAATTACTGGCTGATCAAAGACGAGAGCCCGAGTTTTTGGGTAGCCTTGAAATGCCCGTATCTTGCGCTCTATATCAACCGCTTTATCTGTCCAATCGATATCGCCATCACTCTTGGCTAACAACTTAGTGTATGAGGCCTCTGCTTCATTTTGCTCTATCGCTTCAAGCCTTCCACCGATAATCTCCTCTAGATTATCTATCAGCAGAGCGGCACCCATCTGACTTAATCTGTCATATAGCTCTGGTTTTGTCTCGCTACCGCTGAGTTCTACCGTCTGCTGCACGTATACCCCACCAGCATCCATCTTCGGAGTGAGTTTCATCAGGCTGACTCCAGTGCGCGAATCTCCGTTTAAAATAGCGGCTTCGATCGGCGACGGCCCGCGGTATTTTGGCAAAAGGGAAGGGTGGATATTGATGATGCCGCCTTTAAAGATATCGATGATATCGGCGGGAATTATCTTGCCGTAAGATACTAAAACCGCCCAATCAGCGCCTATCTGAGCGAGCCGGCCCGCGGTATCGGCCATTTTTTCAGGCTGTAAGATTTCTATGCCGTTACTTTCGGCTAGATTTTTGACTGCCGGCGAGGCAAGAAGCTGCCCACGGCCCCGTTTGGTATCAGGTTTCGTTACAACGGCAGAAACTGGCCAGCCTTTTTCTATCAAGGCTTGCAGGGCAGGGAGGCTAAAATCCTCAGTCCCGAAGAATACCAGTGGCTTCAACATCTTCGTAAGTTAATTTAACCAGTTTGCCGTCTTCACTCAGACGATAAAAGGCCTCAGGATTGTCTCTTATATGATCAATGAATACTACGCCGTTAGTATGATCAACCTCGTGCTGGAAAACGCGGGCCAAGAAGCCCTCGGCTTTGACGCGGACCTCCCGACCATTCTCGTCCATCGCCTTTATTTTCACCTTAGTATGGCGTGGAACTTTGCCATAGATATTCATAACACTCAAGCAGCCTTCAAAGTCTTCTTCGACATCGCCCTCGCGTTTAATCACTTCGGGATTGATGAAGACGCTAAAACTGTGGTCTTCCTTGTTATCAAAATTATTGCGGATAACCACTATCCTATAAGGCTGATCTATCTGGATGGCAGCCAAAGCTACACCGACTTCGTGCTCACGGCTGGCTTCCCAGTCCAGCGTGGCGGCTTTCATATCTTCTATAACTTTAGAAATCTGCTGATCAACGATGCGTATCCGCTTGGATTTATTGTGAAGGTGTTGATTGGGCAGGGTAATAATACTATCTTTACTGGACATATCTGAAACAGTATAACACCTCTGTTAATTGTTGCTATAACTTAGAGTAGGTCGCCTGGGTCCAGTTCGCATATCCAACCAGCCGGGGCTTTAGCCGCCAGCTTGAGAAGATGTTTCCTGTCCTTACTTTTCACGATCAGTTGGTAATAGTAGTATTTCCCGCGTCGGGCATAGAAACTTGGCGTCGGTCCAATTATTTCTACCGGCAGACCTTCTTTTAAGAATTCAGTCCTCAGATTGTCGGCCGCGTTTTCGGCGCCGCGCAGTGTCGCCCGGCGACAAACCATCTTTAAGAGATAGCTGAAGGGCGGGAAGCGGAAGGTCTGGCGTTCTTCAAGTGTAGCCTTATAGAATTCATTCCAGTTTCGGGTCAGGGCCGATTTGATGATTACACTATCTGGATCATAGCTTTGAACGATTACTTTACCTTCGGTATGTCCTCGTCCGACACGTCCGATCACTTGATAGAGCAATTGGTAAGTTCTCTCTTCTGAGCTGAAATCAGGCAGCGTCAAAGAGGCCTCAGCAGCGATAATCCCGACCAGATTCAGCTTTGGAAGGTCCAGACCTTTAGCTAATAACTGAGTTCCGACCAGTATATCGACGTTGCCCGCTAAAACTTCATCATAGACTTCGTTCAAGCGTTCTCCGGGGAGATTATCGCTATCAAACCGCTGAACCCTGGCCGAAGGGAACAGTTTCTGTACCTCGTCGAACAGGGCTTTACTGCCGATACTTTTATAGACAATTTCCGGGTTGGAGCAGACGGGACATTGCGGTGGCGGCACTTCACTATGCCCGCATATATGACAGCGGGCAGTGTGCTGGTCGCTATGATAAACCAAGGAAATGTCGCAATTGGGGCAAAGCAGCTGCCAACCACACTTATCACAGAGGATAATACGGGCCGAACCTCGCCGATTGTAGTAGATTAAGGCCTGCTTTTTAGCAGCCAAGGTGTGATTGATCTCTGCTATCAGGCTGTCAGATAGGTAGTGGTTCTTCTTGAATTTGGTTCTATCTTTTAAATCAATCACTTCTGTTTTCACGTCGGACCAGTCGCTGGCCTTAGCTTGCTCCCGCATCTCAACCACCGAGTCTTTCTGGGCTGCTACATAGTAATCCGCAATATTCGGCGTAGCGCTGCCCATAACTACCTTAGAACCCGTCAGAAAGCCCAATTGGCTGGCGACTCTGAGGCTATGATAGCGCGGAGCCTGCTCTTGCTTGTAGGCGGGCTCGTGGGCTTCATCAACGATTATCAAGCCTAAATTTTCCAGTGGCACGAACAATGCCGAGCGAGGCCCTATGACAGTTACCGGCTTTTTGGATTCTAGGAATCTGAACCAGATCTTCTTGCGCTCCGCAGCGCTTAATTCCGAATGAAGAATAATCACTTCACTGGATAGTTTCTTGGAAGCAATCTGCGACAGCTGCGTAGTAAGAGCTATTTCTGGCACTAAGATAACTACTGAACGTCCGGCTTCTATCGTCTGCTGGGCTAATTCCATATAGACTCTGGTCTTTCCGCTGCCGGTCTGTCCGTGCAGCAGGATGCTTGTACTGGGGCTATTTTTAATTTCGTCAATCGCCCGCTGCTGCTGGTCGGTTAATGGCTGGTCCATATCCTCCTCGGTCGCGAGTAGCGGCGCTGGTTCTGGAGCAGAAGCGCCCCGTCTGATGACAGTTGCCGCCGGTGCGAACTGCCGTAGAGCTTCTCCAAAAGTACAACAGTAATAATCACGCAGCCATTCTGCCAACTGGATGCAATGGTATGGCAGGGGGTTATCACTCAGCTTCGTCTTTATCGGCTTGACGCCGAATGGAGGCTTGGAAACTTCGTTTAGAACATAGCCCGTAACAGTTCTATTCCTCAGTGGAACAGATACAACGCTTAAGTTTGGCAGCAGATCATCAAAGCTGTAAGTCAGGGGTGCGCTACTATGGTAGCGGCCATCTGCAATCAAAACCTCGTAGTACCTCATCTGCTAATTGTATACCCATTGCTGATTTACAGATGTTGCAAAGCTTGCATCAATTAAGCTATACTAGACGTTGTCGCAATAACAATAAATCCGCTTATGTTAGATACTTTTATTACATCCCGAGTCCGCCGCAAAATCATAGTCGTCTATGCTAAATATCCTGATTTTAAAACTCACGTCAGGGGACTCGCTAAGCTTATCAAAGAAGATGCCGGCAACATCCAGCGCGAACTCAAACGATTGGAAAAGATAGGTTTTCTGATATCTGAGCGCCAAGGCAATACGAAAATTTATTACACCAATAAGCACTTCCCAATCTTTAAAGAGCTTCAGAGCATCGTCTTAAAATCTCAACGCGCCAAGCGCACCAATCAACAACTCTAGGCCTTTCAGCCATAGCTCGCTGCCTAAATGACTATTGAAGTTTTACCTCTGTTTATGTAGAATGATTATCTGATGATACAAGTGACAAGGAAAGATTCTAAGGAATCAACAGAAAATTTACTGCGCCGATTTGGTCGCAAGGTTCAACAGTCCGGCGTACTAGCTATTGCCAAGTCCGGACAATACTTCGAGAAGCCTATGAGCAAGCGTGATCGTCGAGCGAAAGCTATAATCCGACGCGAGCGTAAACTGTCCAAAGCTAAACGAATGAAACTTGGACGCTAAGGGAGAAGTGCAAATGCAGCAACAGATAGAGCGGGATTTAAAAACCGCCTTGCTAGGTGGTGAAAAAGAAAAGGTTGAAACCCTGAAAAGCTTGAAGAGCGCCTTGCAGTATGAAGCCGTCGCCAAAAAGCTAAAACTGGAAGAATTAGATGATGAGCAGATCCAGAGCGTCCTTGCCCGGGAGGCAAAAAAACGTCAAGAAGCCCAGCAGCTCTATGAAGGCGCCGGTGAAACCGACCGAGCTGCCAAAGAAGCCCGGGAAAAAGAAGTTATCCAAACCTACTTGCCTGAGCAGTTAAGCGAAGATCAAGTAGCCGACATCGTGAAGCAGGAGATTTCCAAAATAGACAGTCCATCTATGCAGGATATGGGCAGAATCATCGGAGCAGTCAAAGCCCGCACCGGCAATAGTGCCGAGGGCGGTTTAATCGCTAAGCTGGTTAAAGAATCGTTGGGGCAGGCGGAAAACGGGTGATAAATATTCTTGGACTGGCGGGGTCGGGAAAAAGCACCCAAGGTCAACTTTTATCTGAAAAACTTGATTGTCCTTGGGTGTCAATGGGGCAGTTATTAAGGGACCACGGCGACGCCGAGACCCAGGAAGAAATTCTGCAAGGTGTAATCATTGAAGATAAAAAAACCCTGGCGATATTGGATGAAGATCTTAAAGCCAAAAAAGCTGACAGCCGCGAATATATCATCGATGGTTGGCCGCGGGCTCTTAGCCAAGCCGAGTGGCTGGTGCAAAAGGTGCAGGCCGGTGACATTAAAATGACCGGTGTCATTCACCTTAAGGCTCACAAGGAAGTGGCTAAGGAAAGATTGATGCACCGCGGCCGGGTCGATGATACCGAAGAGGCAATTATCCAACGTTTCAATGACTATAAGAATACAATCCTACCGATACTGGACTACTTAAGCAAACAAGGTATACCGATATTCGAAGTGGACGCCGATGGCACCATCGAAGAAGTTGAACAACGGGTAGACGAAGCCTTAGGATTATAGAGATGAGAACCAAGACGCCTGAAGAAATTGAAATTATGCGCCAAGCCGGCGCAATGTTGGCCGAAATCTTGAATAAACTGGGCGAAATGGTAGCGCCCGGTATATCGGGACGCGAAATTTCCGACTATGCTCTGGCGGAAGTAAAGAAAAAAAAGATGCAGCCAGTGCTTATAGGCTTTCAGGGATATCCGGACGTTATGTGTATCTCGGTGAACGACGGAATCGTCCACGGCATCCCGACCAGCATTCCCTTTAAGGAAGGCGACATAGTCAAATTAGACTTAACTCTGGGCTATAAATCATTAGTAGTCGACTCGGCTATAACAGTCGTGGCCGGGAACGCCGAAAATAAGGATGTGAAGCGGCTGATAGAGGGCACTAAACGTTCGTTGATGGCTGGTATTGACGCCATTAAGGGTGATGGCACGCGGGTAGGGGATATCGGCGCGGCTGTCCAGAAAGTTTTAGACGATAATAAACTCGGTATTATCCGGGATTTGGTAGGTCACGGCGTGGGCTACGGCATTCACGAAGACCCCAACATCCCTAATTATGGTGTTGCCGGAACAGGACCGGCATTGATGAGCGGGATGACTATAGCCGTGGAGCCGATGGCTTCACTAGGCGATTGGCAGATAGATATCGCCAAGGATGGCTGGACTGTAATGATGGCCGACGGATCCTTAAGCGCTCATTTTGAGCATACCGTGCTGATTACTGATAACGGCGTGGAAATCTTAACCCAGGAAAATTGAATTTAACTGATTATCGAGAACTTGCTATATCTGGAGCATAAGAGTTATACTGGCACCAAAGTTAACTATTACTAAAATAAATAAATGAATGAACAAAAACTGTCCCATTTCATAGGTCTAGATATAGGCACGAGCGCCGTCAGGTGCGTAGTGGGAGAAATGGCGCACGATGCCAGCATTCCAAGTATCATCGGCTTCTCCGAGGTTGAAAATTCCGGAATGCGCAAAGGCAATATCGCTCATATAGACGAAGTGGCGGAAGCGGTAGTTAAGGCTGTCGGCGAAGCCGAAAGAATGAGCGGACAGGAAGTCCGCCGGGCCACAGTGAATGTTAACGGCGCGCATGTAGAGGGCATTAACTCCAAAGGTGTGATCGCCATCAGCTCTGCCGATCGCAATATCGCCATAGAAGACCGTATGCGGGTAGAAGAGGCCGCCACAATCGTCCAATTGCCTGCAAATAAGGATATAATCCAAGTTTTTGCTAAGAATTACCGCCTCGACGGTCAAGAGAACATTAAAGACCCCGTCGGGATGCACGGCGTAAGACTGGAAGTTGACACCCATATAGTAGTTGCCTCTAGTCCGGCTCTGCGCAGCCTGGATGCCGTATTGGATAAGGCCGAGATAACCCCATCGCACCATACTATTACCAGTTTGGGTGCTGCCGAGGCGCTGTTGAGCCGCAAGCAGAAGGAATCGGGCGTAGCGGTGCTGGATATCGGAGCCGCAACTACCAATATGGTCGTCATAGAAGACGGCGAGGTAGAACATATAGCGGTACTACCGATGGGAGGCATCCATATCACCAACGATCTGGCTATAGGACTCAAAACAGACCTAGATATTGCCGAGATGGTAAAGATTAAGCACGCTAGCCTATCGAAAAGCTCAACCGGCGAGACCAGCTTCGTTAGAAACGGCGAAGAATTGCGATTCGACCGGGAGATGATGCGGATGATAGTCGAGGCCAGGGTAGAAGAACTTTTTGAATATGTTGATAAAGAGTTAAAGAAAATCCAGAAATCCCGCAAATTACCTGGTGGGGTAGTGCTCACCGGTGGTACTTCAAAGCTGCCGGGAATTGTAGACCTGGCCAAAGATTCCTTGGAGCTGCCGGCCCGCGTGGGCAGCTGGAAGCATATAAACCGAGTCGTAGACGGGCTGGACGAGTATAAATTCGCACCTGCCGTGGGGCTTATGCTGCTGGATATGTATTTAGGACCTGGTTCAGCGGGTAATTCCGTAGAACAGGAACCCGGCTTTATGCAATCTATAAATATGAATCTGAATAGTCTTTTTGGTCGCTTCAAAAAATAGCTTTGCACCACAGGATCGACATTGAATAAATAATGTATTCAATTCAGTCATCAAAAAATCATCTGAGTATTAATTGCATTCAGTAACCCTTGTTGATTATAATAGGGCTATCTAAAGTGCAATAAGTGGAGATGAAATGCCTCAAGTAGAACCAGATATTGAAACATTTGCCCGTATCAAGGTGGTAGGAGTGGGCGGTGCCGGTGGTGCCGCAGTTAATCGAATGGTAGAAGCCGGAGTATCCGGAGTCGATTTCGTAGCTGTGAATACCGATGCCCAAGCCCTGCATAATTCGAAAGCTCATCAGAAAGTACACATCGGAAGTGATACAACTCGCGGCCTTGGCGCCGGCGCGGATCCAGAAATCGGCGCTCGATCAGCCGAGGAATCGGTAGAAGATATCAAGCATGCAGTTGATGGTGCCGATATGGTTTTCGTAACTTTTGGCGCTGGAGGTGGTACGGGTAGCGGTGCTGGTCCGGTAGTCGCCAGACTGGCCCGGGAAAGCGGTGCGCTGGTAGTCGGATTCGCCACAAAACCATTTGCCTTTGAGGGCGAAAAAAGGCGCCGTAATGCCGACATAGCCGTTGAGAAGCTATCCCATAATGTCGATACATTGATTACTATCCCTAACGATAAATTACTTCAAACCATCGATAGACGTACTCCTTTGCTCGAAGCTTTCAAGGTAGCCGATGACGTCCTACGCCAAGGCGTACAAGGCATCTCCGACCTTATAACGGTTCACGGTTTAGTGAACCTGGACTTCGCAGACGTAAAGACCGTAATGAGTAATGCCGGTTCCGCCCTGATGGGCATCGGCCGGGCTGGCGGAGAAAACCGGGCTATCGAAGCCGCACAGCAGGCTATCAGCTCACCATTGCTAGAAGTATCTATCGACGGCGCCCGTGGAATCTTGTTCAACGTTATCGGCGGACTAGATATGAGTATGCACGAGATCAATACCGTCGCCGAGACTATCACCGCAGCAGCTGATCCTGAAGCTAACATCATCTTCGGGGCAACCATCAATCCTGACCTGGAAGGTGAAGTAATCGTTACGGTAGTGGCTACCGGCTTCAATGACACTTACTTTGCCAGTCGTAACGCCAAGGCTGCTGAGCTTATCCGTAAATCGGATGAATCAAGGGGCACACCCGCCCATCAGGTCGACGATGACACTATGGCCGATATTGATATGGAACTGAAAGATAATGAAGAAGCAGCCGATATCCATAGCTTCCATCAAGACGAAGAAACACCTAACATCTGGGGCCTCCCTGAGGACCAGGAGCAGGAAAAAGTTGATGAAGAATTAGAAAAGCCTTCGTTCCTGCGCCGATTTACTTCTCGCCGCCAACAAAGTGGTGCCCAAGATGACCACTTCGAGAAAGTCAGCGAAGATGAAGAAGTAGCCCCAGAACAAGAAACTGAAGATAAGTCCGAAGAATCCGACGAAGATCAGCCGGACGAGGCCAAGCCCGAAAAGAAATCTAAGAAATAACGGCAAGATTAAAGAGAAAAAAAGCTTGTGATTAATACAGCAGAAAATGCTTGCATAAGCGCTAGCAGTGGGGGTACTATTGAAAACACTAACACTAAATATGGTGATAGTACCTTAAATAACAGCTTGAGAAAGATGAGAATATAAGTGAAGTGTCACCATTGCGGTTCGTGCGAAAATAAGGTCATAGAATCAAGGGATGTTGCCGACGGAGAAGCTATCAGGCGCCGCCGGGAATGCTTGGGCTGCGGCCACAGGTTCACTACCTACGAACGTATGGAACGCCCTACGCTAGTTGTAGTCAAACGAAACGGCACACGTCAGCTATTCAGCCGCGAAAAGCTATTAACCGGTCTGCAGCACGCCTGTGAGAAGACGCCGGTAACTAATATGCAGCTGGAAAGTTTCGTGGCTCGGATCGAGCGAGCACTTTACGAAAGAGGCGATCCGGAAATTCCGTCTACCGATATCGGTGAACTGGTAATGGAAGGGTTACAGAAACTTAATGAAGTAGCCTACGTGCGCTTCGCCAGTGTTTATCGCCACTTCAAAGACATCACAGGTTTTGAGCAGGAACTATCACGAATGCGTGAGGGCAAAGCCTAAGAACTGATCGGCTCGAGCTAAAAATAAAAAACTTCAACAATTCGATAGTTAACTTGTTGCTTTAGATTTTTCTTGGGGCTAAAATAAGAACAGTCTAGAGGAGCAAAGGGTGGCGTTTTTTTTAGGAGGAGAGACCCTAGATAAGCGAAACCTCGCTAGCTTCAAGATAAAAATTTAAAAAATAAAATTAAACAAATTAAGAGGGGTAGTACAAATGGCGCAAGCAACTAAACCAGGGGCTGTTAAAAGACTCTTTACAGCACCTAACCAAAAAGCATATGACTCACTGAAGTGGGTTAAGCGAGACTCGGCAATTATCAATCCAATGACCGGCAAAGCCGTGTTTGAGCAAAAAGACGTTGAGTTCCCAGAAGGCTGGAGCTTGAATTCGATCAATATCGTGGCCCAAAAATATTTCAGCGGTACGCCAGGAACAGCTGAGCGCGAGCACTCAGTAAGACAACTAGTCGACCGTGTAGTAGATACGGTTACCCGCCATGGCCTGCAAGAAGGTTACTTCGACACTGAAGCCGAGGCCGAAGACTACCGGGAAGAGCTTAAGTATGTACTGGCAACGCAGAGGGCCGCATTCAACTCGCCTGTCTGGTTCAATATCGGTGTTCAATCACGCTCTCAGCAGGCTAGCGCTTGCTTTATCTTGGGCGTGGAAGACACGATGCCATCTATCCTTAATTGGTACGTGGAAGAAGGCCTGATATTTAAAGGCGGTTCTGGTTCTGGAATCAACCTCAGCAACTTACGCTCCAGTCACGAAGGCTTAGGTCAGAGCGGCGGTAAAGCTTCCGGCCCGGTTAGCTTTATGCGCGGTGCTGACTCAGTGGCTGGCACTATCAAGAGCGGCGGTAAAACCCGTCGAGCCGCCAAGATGGTTATCTTGAATGTCGATCACCCGGATGTAGAAGAATTCATTTGGTGTAAGGCTATCGAAGAGCGCAAAGCCCGGGACCTGGAAGCAGCTGGCTGGGATATGACCCTGGACGGCAAGGATAGCTTTAGCGTCCAGTATCAGAATGCCAACAACTCGGTGCGGGTTACCGATGAATTTATGCAAGCTGTAGAGAATGATGGTGATTGGGAACTGAAAGCCGTGAAAGACGGCCGCCCGGTTAAGACCGTTAAAGCCCGAGAACTTTACCGACAATTCGCCGAGGCGGCTTGGGAATGTGCCGATCCTGGAATGCAATTCGATACGACTATCAACCGTTGGCACACTGCCCCCAACGCCGGCCGCATCAACGGCAGCAACCCTTGCAGCGAGTATATGCACTTGGATAACTCCGCCTGTAACTTGGCCTCAATAAACTTGCTCAAGTACTTGAACGACGATTTCAGCTTTGACATCGAATCCTTTAAGCACACTGTAGAACTGATATTTACCGCCCAGGAAATATTGGTAGGCTACAGCGAGTATCCAACTAAGAGCATCACCAAGAATGCCAAAGCTTACCGAGAACTCGGCATAGGTTACGCAAACCTAGGCGCGCTTCTGATGGCCCAAGGTCTGCCATATGACTCCGATGAAGGTCGCGCTCAAGCTGCTGCCATCACCGCTCTGATGACTGGTCACAGCTACGCTACTAGCGCCCGGATGGCTAAGAAAGTCGGACCATTCGCCGGCTATCACAAAGACCGCGAAGCAATGAACAAGGTCCTGAAGATGCATAGGGAAGAAGTCAATAAGATCGATGCTTCGCTGGTCAGCGAAGAGCTGCTATCGGCAGCCGCCAGCGCCTGGGATGAAGCAGTGGAGCTAGCTCAACTACATGGCGTACGCAACTCGCAAGCTAGCGTTTTGGCTCCGACCGGGACAATCGGTCTAATGATGGACTGCGACACTACCGGAATTGAACCTGACCTAGGCCTGGTTAAAGTTAAGAAATTAGTTGGCGGCGGTACGATGAGCATCGTGAACCAAACAGTGCCTCGCGCACTAAAAGCTTTGGGCTATAGCCCGGCTCAAGTAAAAGACATCGTTACCTACATCGATACCGAGAAAAGCATTATCGGTGCACCTCATCTGAAGGAAGAGCATCTGAATGTCTTCGCCTGCTCAATGGGTGACAATTCCATCCACTACTTAGGCCACGTCAAGATGATGGCTGCCGTCCAGCCATTCTTATCCGGCGCTATCAGCAAGACAGTAAATATGCCCGAAGAAGCTACTGTCGAAGATGTTGAGCAGATCCATATGGATGCTTGGAAGATGGGCCTGAAAGCCGTAGCAATCTACCGCGACAACTGTAAGGTTGCCCAGCCACTTTCGATGGCTAAAAAAGAAGTAATAGAGAAAGTCCTGGAAGCCGAAACCCCAGCAGAAGCTGTTAAAGCAGTTGCCGAAACCGCCGGTTTACCGGCCGAAGTAATGGTTCCTCGGGGCGCCGTCCGCCGCGAACTACCTAAGATCCGCAATTCCAAGACCTTCAGCTTCAGGGTTGGAGATAGCAAGGGATACTTTACTGTTGGTGAATTCGAAGATGGTACACCTGGTGAGATCTTCATCAGCACCGCCAAGATGGGTTCTACGCTGCGCGGCATTATGGATGCTTTCGCTATCAGCATCAGCCACGGTTTCCAGTATGGTGTACCTCTGAAGAACTATGTCCGGGCTTTCAGCCATATGAGCTTTGCGCCCAGCGGCATAACCGACGATACCGAGATCCGTACGGCCAGCTCGATAGTAGACTACGTCTTCCGCAGATTAGCTCTGTCCTACTTGAGCTTCGATGATCGCCTAGAGCTAGGCCTGGCTAGCTTGGACGATATGCCCCAGACTCAGACAAGTTTTCTGGACGGTGAAGACAAGGTAGAAGAAAGCGTCACTAATAGTCCAGCTCCTCAGGAAGAGGCTAAGTCGGCTGAAGTGGTTGCCAGTACCGCGCCGACCCCTTCCGTATCTCAGAATACAGAGATTAAAACAGTCGAAGCCAAGAAGGACGAATCAGCTCCGCTATGCTTCAACTGTGGCAACCAGACCCAAAGAGCCGGCAGCTGTTACGTCTGCACAGCCTGCGGTTCTACCACCGGCTGCAGTTAGAAACTGACGCAGCTTATCAAAATACCCGGTCCTAGTTCTAGACCGGGTATTTGCTACAATAAGCTTATGCGAGTCGTTTTTCTTTACCGACCAAAGAGCGAACATGAGGGCAGGGTGCTTGATTATGTACGCGATTACAAGATGCGCCACCCTGGCGTGGAGCCCGAACTGATGAGTTTGGATACCCGGGAAGGGGATGAGATGGCTAAGCTATACGGTGTCTATAGTTATCCAGCCATACTGGCGATCAGTCGTGACGGCAGCCTGCAGCAAATGTGGCAGGAGGAACAACTGCCGCTGATGAATGAAATTGATGCTTACGCCTTCGCCTACTAGTTGTCAAAAAAACTTCTAACCGTTATAATCAAAGAGTTAAAAACAGGGAAAAGCCATCGCTTTCATTAAAGGAAGTGGGGAGCGGCTATCAACCGCGACGGCTGCAGGAAGAAAGCTCTGATAAGCAAGTAGAACCTGCCGGGAGGAAACCCGTAAAACTCAAAAAAGTGCTTTTGAGAGACTATTTTTGAATAGCCTCAGAGGAATCTGGATGGTACCGCCCTTTTACCGGGGGCTCCAGACGAACCTTTGAGGCTATTTATTTTTAAGGAGAAAGATGAAATTTAAACAGAACACGCGCCGCAAACCGGGCGAATACGAAAAAGACCTGATCAACTACTGGCAGGAGAATAAGATTTTCGAAAAATCTGTCAATATGCGTCCGGCTAGCGATAGCTATGTGTTTTATGATGGCCCTCCGTTCATCACAGGTGTGCCGCACCACGGGACTCTGCTATCCAGTATCGTCAAAGACGCCATACCGCGCTACTTCACGATGAAGGGTAAGCGTGTGGAGAGAGTCTGGGGCTGGGACTGTCACGGTCTGCCGGCCGAAGTCTTCACCGAGCGTAAACTTGGTATCCAGGATAAGCGGGACATCGGCACCAAGATAAGCCTAGAAGAATATATCAAGACCTGCCGCGATAATATGGTGGCTACCGGCAATGAGTGGGAGGAGACAATCGCCCGCATCGGACGATGGGTTGATTTTAAGGGTGCCTACAAAACGATGGATAAGCCTTATATGGAATCGGTCTGGTGGGCTTTTAAGAAGCTATATGACGCCGGGAAGATCTATGAAGGGGAAAAAGTACTACTTTACTGCACGCGCGACGCTACGCCCATCGCTAAGGCCGAGGTGGCGATGGATAACAGCTACCAGGATGTCACCGACCCTTCGGTCTATGTAAAATTCAAGTTAATCGATGAACATGATGAAGATGTCTATCTGCTGGCTTGGACTACCACGCCGTGGACCCTGCCGGCTAACACTGCTGTGGCTGTCAATTCGGAGCTGGAATACGCCGAGGTGGCCGTAGAGGGGCATAAGTTCATCCTAGCCAAGGAATTACTCGATCAGGTTCTGACCAATGAGAAACACCAGGTCTTGGATTATACGCTGGGGCGGACGTTCAAAGGCAGCGAACTGGTCGGCAAGAGTTATGCGCCGCTGTTCGAAGACCGCGGAGCTAATGCGCATAAGGTCTGGGCGGCACCGTACGTAAACCTCGACAACGGTACCGGTATCGTGCACTTGGCACCGGCATACGGCGAGGAAGACTATGAATTGGCTAAGGAAAAAGATTTTCCTGTACTCAGTCTGATAGACGACAACGGTTTCTATACTTCCGGAGAGTGGAAGGGCCAGCTGGTCTGGGACGTAAATAAACTTATCGCCAAAGAACTTTTTGAACGCGGCCAGGTATGGAAAATCGAGTATATAACCCATAGTTATCCGCACTGCCATCGCTGTGGCACCCGTCTGATGTATCGGGCGCACCCCAGCTGGTTTATGGATATCGAATCCCAGAAAAAGACGATGCACCAGGAAAATAGCGGTATCTACTGGTTCCCAGAGCACTTCAAAGAAGGCCGTTTCAGCAAGAATATATCGCAGGCTCCCGACTGGAACCTGTCTCGTGACCGTTTTTGGGCCACGGCTATGCCAGTCTGGAAGGGAACGGATGAGCAGGGTAAGGAACATATCAAAGTTGTCGGCAGTTACGCCGAGCTTAAGGAGCTCTCCGGCGTTGAGCTGGAAGATTACCATCGCCCGTGGATAGACGACGTTACTTTCGAAATTGACGGAGTGACGTATAAGCGCATCGATAAGGTTCTGGACAGTTGGTTTGAGGCTGGCTCGATGCCATTCGCCCAGTTTCATTATCCGTTTGAGAATCAGCAGAAGTTCGAGCAGAATTTCCCTGGCGATTTTATCGCCGAATACGTTGGTCAGGTACGGGCCTGGTTCTATTATCTGCACGCCGTATCTGTCGGCTTGTTTGAGCAGAAGGCCTTTAAGAACGTAATTGTAACCGGTACTGTGGCCGGCAATGACGGCCGCAAGATGAGCAAGAGCTACGGCAACTATACCGACCCAAATGAGCTGATGGACCGCTTCAGCGCTGATAGCCTGCGATTCTTGCTGTTGAGTTCGCCGTTACTCAACGGAGAAGACTTCTCGTTGATAGATAAAGATGTTTCCGATGTCGCCAGAAAACTTAATATGGTTTGGAATATGTACGATTTCTTCACGCTTTACGCCTCAGTTGACGGGTGGGAATGGGACGGCAATAAGGAAGATCCTTATCAAGAGCTCACGCATCCTTTGGACCAATGGGTAGTATCACGCATCCATCAGCTGACCGAAGAAATCGACGGCCATATGCAGCGCTATGACATTCCGGCCGCTCTGGCCGGTGTCCTGCCGTTCATAGATGATGCCAGCAATTGGTATATTCGGCGTAGCCGCAAGCGTTTCTGGAAAAGTGATAACGACCAAGACAAAGATATGGCTTATAAGACGCTGCACTACGTTTTGACGCGTCTTAGCCTGGTTTTAGCTCCGTTCGTGCCTTTCTTAAGCGAGGAGCTATATAAGAGCCTGACGGGCGCTGAATCAGTACACCTTTGTGATTGGCCCGCCAGCGGCCACACCAACGGTTTAATACTTAAGGAAATGACCGAGGTCCGGGAATATATCACCCAAGGTCTTGCTCAACGGGCAGAGGCTGGCATAAAGGTCCGGCAACCGCTGAACAGTATTACTATCAATAACGCCGGGCAATTGAAAGTTGAGCTTATAGATATCATCAAGGAGGAGTTGAACGTCAAGGAAGTCCACTTGCGAGGAGAAGCGGGCGGTGAGACGCAGACAGAACTGGATACTGATATATCTGAGGAGCTGAAGCAAGAAGGTCTGATGAGAGAACTCATAAGACAGATCCAAAATGCCCGAAAAGTAGCCGGGTTGAACGTGGATGACAGGATTTTGCTAAATGTAGATGGTGATCCAACGGCCGAAGGCGTTCTTGATAAGTTCAAAGAGACAATTTACGCCGAGACATTAGCGGTTGGAATAGCTGATAAAGATGAGGCCGTGGCGCAAAGCGTTAAAGTTGAGAACCAGGAACTGAGAATCTACATCAAAAGGACTGATTAACAGATAGGACTAGCCGTATAAGGCTAGTCCTATAAAGCTATGTATTAAGACCTCAAGCCTGCTTGCAGCAGTCATACCGTTCGGCGACCGCTATAAGAGTCTTTACAGGGGAAGTCTTATCTGTTAAGCTGATTCGGTAACTTTTAAAACTTTATGAAAAAAGCAATTATAACCACCGGTGGTAAGCAGTACATAGTCGCAGAAGGCGACACTCTTGATGTTGAACTGCTTCCAAATGGTAAAAACGCTACTTTTGAGGCCTTACTACTGATTGACGGTGAAAAAATCAGCGTCGGGACCCCAGTGGTCAGTGGCGTGAAAATTACCGCTGATGTATTAGATCAATCTGTTAAAGGCGACAAAGTCACAGCTATTCGTTATAAAGCCAAAAAGCGCGTCCGCAAGGTTCGCGGTCATCGCCAGCAGAGCACTCGCGTAAAAATCTCCAAAATAGCTTAAAAAATAGCTTTATCCACAAGCGTTTTAGTTGCTAAAATTAACAGATAAGCGTAATCTGTAAACAGTCTTAGCGACTTTTCGGTTAAATTTATGCGCCGGAAAGAAGCTTAAAAAGACAAAAATTGGTTTAAAACCAAAATAAACAGTTCTAACAAACAAAAAACATAAATGCCTAAACGCCCAAAGCGCAGCCTCGCGCGCGCGCATACGCATGTGAGAATAAACTTATTCTCACTAATGACCCCCTTATTGGGGGTAATTAGCGTTTTGGCTATATTTTTTGCTATAAACATCGCACCGACTGCCAAGGCCGCTACCCCCGCGAACTTGAATTTCCAAGCCCGCCTACTGAATGCCTCTGGCGCTGTGGTTGCTGACGGCAACTATAACGTCGAATTCAAGATGTACACCGCTGCCTCAGGTGGAACTGCCACCTGGACAGAAACCAGAACTGGCTCTAATCAGGTCAGGGTAGTTAACGGATATCTGACAGTTAACCTTGGTAGCGTCACGTCATTCCCGAGTAATATGCCTTGGGAGCAGCAACTCTATCTTACGATGAACATCGGCGGTACCAGCGGTACTCCAAGCTGGGACGGCGAAATGAATCCGAGAATTTTGCTTACCGGCGTCCCATACGCTTTCCGATCGGAAAGTCTGGCGCAGACTCAAGGCAGCTTCACCGGCACATTGAAGTTTGCGACTTTGACGGCTAACCAGGATATCGTGATTCCAAATGAGACAGGCACGATATGTCTGCAGAACAGCAATAACTGTGGTTTCTTAACTACCGGTGGTGGTGGTGGAAGCTTCATTCTGAACGGCACATCCTTGCAGTCGCCTGCTAACTTCCACATCCAATCAGCCACAGCCACGAGTGTCGGCGGCATTATCCAGGCGGCTAGCGGTGCCACGGCTGACATATTCCAACTCCAAGACGGCAATGGCGTAACGGTCGCTGCCTTCGGTGCGAACGGTAATGTTTCCTTCCGAACAAGTGTTGATTCCACGGGTGCTCTGGCCGTTAAAGACTCGAACAACAAAGTTGTTCTAAGTGTCGACACAGCCAACAGCAGAGTAGGGGTAGGTACTTCTTTGCCAAGCAATACTTTCAGCGTATCGCCGACAATATATAGCACCGGAACGGCCAGCCAATCGGGTACTACTGTCACCGGAGCTGGAACTTCCTGGACTGCCGATATGGTCGGGATGGAATTCATTTTTGCCAATGGCGCTAAGTACACGATTACGGGCTATACTAGTGCCACAAGCTTGACTCTATCGGCAACCGGCAGTAACGGTAACCAAACTTATGAAATTCACAACCCGGCATTTTATGTAAGCTCTACCGGTACAGCAGCGCTGCGGACTTCGACTAACTCGACTACTGCTTTCCAGATTCAAAACGCCACAGGCGGCGGCTTATTCGTAGCAGATACCACCAACGGCAAGGTTGGCATTGGTTTAACTCCATCCGGTACAGGAGCCACACTGCAAGTTAGTGGCCGGGTTGATGCGACTAGCGGCTTTGCTACGAACGGTACGAACGGCGCCGGATTATCCTGTGCCGCCGGAGAAATCGTAGTCCAACAGATAGTCTCTGGTGGTATCGTGACCGGAGGTACTTGTACTTCACCGAACGCTGGTGGCCTAACGCCTACACTCCAGCAAGTATATGACGCTTCAATTGCCGCACCTCAAATCACTCTCGACTCGTCTCCGGGAGCCGGCGGGCTGGTTATTCAGGACGCCTCTACTACTGTTGGGGGTAATCTCTTCGCCGTTCAGAATAACGGCGGCACAACAACTTACTTCGGAGTGACCGCTTCTGGTGTAAACGTAGCTGGAGATGTGAATATCACCGGCAACTACAAGATATCCGGTGTCCAAATAAGTAGTGCTGCCCTAAGCAATGACGCCAACCTAGCTAAACTGGACGCTAACCAAACCTTCACCGGTAACAATACCTTCAGTAGTGCATCTAACTCCTTCACTGGTAAC
>Ga0070714_100000271_pt1 | contig 39474 bp, 39 predicted proteins | sample LARL83metaG_FD_65450 | JGI IMG/M metagenome (GOLD analysis project Ga0070714, IMG submission 65450) | Corn, switchgrass and miscanthus rhizosphere microbial communities from Kellogg Biological Station, Michigan, USA - LAR L8-3 metaG | ecosystem: Host-associated > Plants > Roots > Rhizosphere ... | reverse complement strand
CCCGCCGGACATGTCTATCACGGGTGCTCCTAGCGCCAATAATGGCTGGCGCCCACGGCCGGGCAGGGCTTTGCTTGACAGATGCGCATCGAGGAATTCGACCCCGCCACCGAGGACGGCAAGGTCGATGCCTGCTACCAAATGTATGTCGCCGGCCTGCCGTTCGATGACCCGGACGGCCCGCCGATGTCCGAGCACCTGTTCTCCGCATGGATGCGAGAAGGGTGGTCGGGCGAGCGGCGGGAGACCGCGCTGGCCACCGACGTCGACGCGAGCCCGGTCAGCGGGTACCTGCTCGAGCTGCCGCACCGGAAGAACACCCACATGGGGGAACTGACCGTCATGGTGGCGCCGGGCAGGCGCAGGCAGGGCTACGGTGCGGCGTTGCTGCGGCACGCGGCCGCGCGCGCGTCCGCCCTGGACCGCACCCTGTTGTCCGGGCGCACGCGGTGCGGCTCGCCCGGCTCGGCGTTCGCCTCGGCCATGGGCGCGAGCGCCGGGATTCTGAACGTCAGGCGGGTACTCGAGCTGGGCGCGGTCCCGGCGGGCACGCTGGCCGCGCTGCGCGGCGCGGCCGAGGCGGCAGCCGGGGGGTACTCGCTGCTGCGCTGGACCGGCCGGACGCCCGAAGAGCATCTGGACCAGGTGGGCAGAGTGTCGGCCGCGATGGCCGACGCGCCGCGCAATCCGGGAGAGGAGGAGTACCGCCCGGATCTCCAGCGGATCAGGGATTCCGAGCGCCGCGCCGCGGAGATCGGTATTCACCGCTACGCCGTGGCCGCCCGGTACGACCTGACCGGCGAGCTGGCCGGACTGACGGAGATCGGCGTCGAGGCGGAGGACCCGACTTGGGGCTACCAGTTCATCACCGCGGTCACCCGCGAGCACCGGGGCCACCGGCTCGGGCTGCTCGTCAAGGTGGCCATGCTGGACCTGCTGGCCGAGACGGAACCGTCCCTGCGCCGGATCCTGACCGAGAACGCGGACTCGAACCAGCACATGATCGGCATCAACGCTGCGCTCGGGTTCGCGGTGCTCGACAAGTGGCAGTCCTGGGAGCTCGAAGTCGCGAAGATTCCTCAGGGCCGGCGGGCCCAGGCTGAGGCGCGCTAAACCCGGACCGCGTTCGGCCGGGCCGGCTGGCAGTTCGGTTCAGCCGGCCCGCGTGGGGGCTCGTATCAGCCGACCCGGCGGAGCAGGACGGTTCGGCCGGCCCGGCGGGCAGTTCGATTCAGCCGGCGGGCGGGGCAGTTCGGTTCGGCCGGCGGGGCAGTTCGGTTCAGCCGGCCCGGCGGAGCAGCTCGCTGATCTTCTCGCCGGCGCGGGCCACGACGGGCGCGTGCAGTCGGCCGGGGGAGCGGGTCAGCCGCTCGATCGGCCCGGACACCGACACGGCCGCCACCACGCGGCCGCCTGGGCCGCGCACCGGCGCGGAGACCGAGGCCACGCCGGCCTCCCGCTCGGCCACGCTGGCCGCCCAGCCGCGCCGTCGCACCTGGGTCAGGGTGGCGGCGGTGAACTTGGCCCCCTGCAGCGCCCGGCGGGCGCGATCTGGCTCTTCCCAGGCCAGTAGCACCTGCGCGGCCGAGCCCGCTGTCATCGGCAGCGCCGCGCCGACCGGGACGGTGTCGCGCAGCCCGGTGGCCCGCTCGGCCGCGGCCACGCACACCCGGGTGTCCGCCTGCCTGCGGTAGAGCTGTGCGCTCTCCCCGGTCAGGTCCCTGAGCTGGTTCAGCACGGGCTGCGCCACGGCCAGCAGCCGGTCCTCGCCGGCCGCGGCCGCGAGCTCGCCGATGCGCGGGCCGAGCACGAACCGGCCGCGGGCATCGCGGCCAAGCAGCCGGTGTCGCTCCAGGGCGACCGCGATGCGGTGCACCGTGGGCCGGGCCAGCCCGGTGCCCGCAACCAGCTGGGCGAGCGAGGCCGGGCCCGATTCGAGCGCGTTCAGCACGCAAACCGTCTTGTCCAGGACCCCGACTCCGCTAGAGTTGTCCATACACCGATATTGACGTCTCGCTATTCGAGACGCAAGCGAGATCCGGTGAAAGGGGCGCGAAGATGGGCCGCACGCTGGCCGAGAAGCTCTGGGATTCCCACGTCGTGCACGCCGCGGAGGGAGAGCCCGACCTCCTCTACGTTGACCTGCACCTGGTGCACGAGGTGACCAGCCCCCAGGCATTCGACGGGCTGAGGATGGCCCACCGCCGGGTCCGCCGGCCGGATCTGACACTGGCGACCGAGGACCACAACGTGCCGACGACCGGGATCACCGGGCCGGGTCTCCCGCTGGAGGGCCCGGGCAGCCCGGTCACCGACCCGGTATCGCGGACCCAGGTCGACACGCTCCGCAAGAACTGCGCCGAATTCGGCCTCCGGCTGCACCCCATGGGTGACGCGGGGCAGGGGATCGTGCACGTGATCGGCCCGCAGTTCGGGCTCACCCAGCCGGGAATGACGATCGTTTGCGGCGATTCGCACACGAGCACGCACGGGGCGTTCGGGGCGCTGGCCTTCGGCATCGGCACCAGCGAGGTCGAGCACGTGCTCGCCACCCAGACGCTGCCGCAGCACCGGCCGCAGATGATGGCCGTGACCGTGCGGGGCAGCCTGCCCGAGGGGGTTACGGCCAAGGACCTGATTCTCGCCATCGTGGCCCGGCTCGGCACCGGCGGCGGTCAGGGTTACGTGATCGAGTACCGGGGCAAAGCCGTCCGGGATCTGTCGATGGAAGGCCGCCTGACGGTGTGCAACATGTCCATCGAGGCCGGCGCGCGGGCGGGCCTGGTCGCGCCGGACGACAGCACCTTCGATTACCTGGAAGGGCGCCCGCACGCGCCGCGCGGCGCCGCCTGGGAGGCCGCGCTGGACTACTGGCGGTCGCTGCGCACCGACGACGACGCGACGTTCGCGAACGAGGTGGTGATCGAGGCCGACGCGCTCACCCCGTACGTGACCTGGGGCACCAATCCCGGCCAGGCGGCCCCGCTCGCGTCTGCGGTGCCCGATCCCGCCGCCCTGCCCGACCCGGGCGAGCGGGCCGCCGCCGAGCGTGCGCTCGCTTACATGGCCCTGACGCCGGGCACTCCGCTGCGCGACATCGCGGTGCACACGGTGTTCCTCGGGTCCTGCACCAACGGCCGGATGGAGGACCTGCGCGCCGCGGCGGACGTGCTGCGCGGCCGTCGGGTGGCCGACGGGGTGCGAATGCTGGTCGTGCCCGGCTCGATGGCCGTCCGGGCGCAGGCTGAGGCCGAGGGCCTGGACACGGTATTCACTGCGGCGGGCGCTCAGTGGCGGTCGGCCGGCTGCTCGATGTGCCTGGGCATGAACCCGGACACGCTGGCCCCCGGCGAGCGCAGCGCGTCCACCTCCAACCGGAACTTCGAGGGGCGCCAGGGCAAAGGCGGCCGCACCCACCTGGTCTCGCCCGCGGTGGCCGCGGCCACCGCCGTCACCGGCCGCCTCACCTCGCCCGTCGACCTGTAAGCCACCCCACGCCACGCCACGACACCCCTGATCCTCCCCGGGATCGACATCGGAGCTCCCATGGAACCGTTCATCAGCCACACCGGCCGCGGCGTGCCGCTGCGGCACAGCAATGTGGACACTGATCAGATCATTCCCGCCTCCTACCTGAAGCGGGTCAGCCGCAGCGGGTTCGGCGACGGGCTGTTCGCGGCCTGGCGCGAGGACCCGGCGTTCGTGCTGAACCAGCCCGCCTACGCGGGCGCGACCATCCTGATCGCGGGGACCGACTTCGGCATCGGCTCGTCGCGGGAGCACGCGGTCTGGGCGCTAGCCGACTACGGCTTCCGCGCGGTCATCGCCCCCCGGTTCGGTGACATCTTCCGGACCAACGCGACGAAGGCCGGGCTGCTCCCGGTCCGGCTGCCCGCCGACGTGGTGTCCGTGCTGCACGACGCGGTGGAGTCGGACCCGGCTGTGCAGATCACCGTGGACCTGGTCGGCCGTACGGTCAGCTGCCCGGCGGCCACCGGGCCGGCCGCGGCCGGCCAGCCCACCGCCGCCGGCGCATCCGGCGCAGGCGACGGGCTGAACGTGCCGTTCGAGATCGATGACTACACGCGGTGGCGGCTGATGGAGGGACTCGACGACATCGGGCTCACCCTCCGCAACGCCGACGAGATCACCGAGTTCGAGCGGTACCGCCCGTCGTGGCTCCCCGTAACCACCTGACTAGACCTGCACCCGAATTAGTCATCGCTGAGCAATTGGTCGTCACTGAGAGCCTCTGAAACGCGGGGTTTCTGGCCAATATCATTGTGTAAAGCCGCCGGATCGCCTACGTTCAGGCAGATCAGAGGTCGCCGCAACCGCTCCGCCGCGACCGCCCAGGGGGACCGCAGGAGTGATTCATGAACAAGCGTGAGCTGATCGACGCGATTTCGGGCCGGCTGGGAAGCAAGTCGGCCGCTACCGATGCCGTGAACGCGGTGCTGGAGACCATCCAGGAGGCCGTGGCGAAGGGTGACAAGGTCGCCATCACCGGATTCGGCGTGTTCGAGAGGTCCGAACGCGCGGCGCGCACCGGGCGTAACCCGGCCACCGGCGCGAGCATCAAGGTGCCCGCGTCTTCGGTGCCCAAGTTCCGCCCGGGAGCGGAATTCAAGGCCGCCGTCAACGCCAAGAAGCCCAAGAGGGGAGCCTCGAAGCCCGGCCCGAGGAAGAAGTAGTTCCCGGCCGCAAGTAGTTGCGAGCCCGGTTACCTCGCCGGGCTCAGCGCAGGCCGCGCCGCTTGTGCAGCGCGGTCTGGATGATCCGGTCTACTAGCTGCGGCAGCGGCAGCCCGGTCGCCGCCCACATCACCGGGAAGGCCGAGGCCGAGGTCATCCCCGGCATCGTGTTGATCTCGTTGAGCAGGATCTGGCCGCCGGACGTGTAGAAGAAGTCCACCCGCGCCAGCCCCTCGCAGGACAGCGCCTCGAAGGCGGCGCAGGCTAGCTGCCTGATCTGCTCAATGTGCTCGGCCGGAATCGGCGGCGGGATGGCCAGGCCGGTGTCGGCCTCCAGGTACTTGGCCTGGAAGTCGTAGAACTCCGATTCCCCGCCCACCAGGACCTGGGCCGGAACGCTCGCGTCGGGCGGCCCGCCGTCTACCCCCTCGAGCACGGCGCACTCGACTTCGATGCCCTCGACCGCCGCCTCGACCAGTACCTTCGGGTCGAACTCGCGCGCGGCCTCGATCGCATCCTCGAGCTCAGCCTGGTTGTCGGCGCGGGTGATTCCGATGCTGGAGCCGCCGCGCGCGGGCTTCACGAACAGCGGCCAGCCCAGCTCGCCGATCTCGTCGAGCACGCGCTTGCGCTCGGTCACGGCCTGCGGCGCCGGCCGGGCCGTGCCTGCCGATTCCGCGGTGTCCGCTGATTCCGCGGTGTCCGCTGATTCGGCCATGCCCGCCGCGTGCGCCGGGTCTGCGGTGCGCTCGCGCCAGTCCCGGTCCCGTACCACCACATACGGGCCCACCGGCAGCCCTCGCGCGGCGAAGATCAGCTTCATGTACTCCTTGTCCATGCCGGCCGCGCTGGCCAGCACCCCGGCGCCCGCGTAGCTGGTGCCGGTCATCTCCAGCAGACCCTGCAGCGTCCCGTCCTCGCCGTAGGCGCCGTGCAGCAGCGGCAACACCACGTCCACCTCGCCGAGGCTGCGCGGCACCTCACCGGGTCCGGTGACGACCAGCGCCTGCGCCCCTCGGTCGAGCCGCGCGGCGATCTCGGTGCCCGGCGTGGCCACCGCATCGACGGTGGGCAGCTCGCCGCCCCGGATGGCCAGCCGGTCCGGGTCGTCCGAGGTCAGCACCCAGCGGCCATCGGGGGCGATGCCGATCGGCACCACCTCGTAACGGTCCCGGTCGATCGCGGCGAGGATGTGGCCCGCGCCGAGGCAGGACACGGCGTGCTCGGTACTGCGGCCGCCGAACACCACGGCCACCCTGATCTTGCGTTGGCTCCTCACGCTTCCTCCGTCCGGGCTACTGCGGCCGTCCGCCGGTCCCAGCCTGGCCTGCCGGTTATCTCGCGGTCATCGAATCGAGGGACAGCCTCGCGTCCTCGATGAGATCTTCCGCGTCCTCCAGGCCGATCGAGAACCGTACCGCCCCCGGGTCGATCCCCGCCGCCGCAAGCGCGGCCGAGTCGAGCTGGCGGTGGGTGGTGGACGCCGCGTGGCTGACCTTGGTGTGGGTCCCGCCGAGCGACGTGGCTACCTGGGCGACGCGCAGCCCGTCGGCGAACGCCATCCCGGCCTCGCGCCCGCCGTGCGGGGTGACGGTCACGATCGCGCCGAACCTGGTGCCCTCGGGGCCGGCGTCGAACAGCCGCCTGGCCACCTCGTGGCCCGGATGGCTGTCCAGGCCCGGGTAATCCACTCGGGCTACCGCCGGGTGCCTGGCTAGCGCCGCGGCGAACACCATGGCCGTCGAGCACTGCCTGCGCATCCGGACCGGCAGCGTCTCCAGCCCGCGGCGCAGCAAGAACGCCTCGTCCGGCGCGAGCGAGCTGCCGGTGTCGATGCGCACCGCCCGGATCTGGCTGATCAGCTCGGGCCGGCCGGTGACCACGCCCCCGGTGACGTCGGAATGCCCGCCGATGTACTTGGTCGCCGAATGCAGCACCAGGTCCGCTCCGTGTTCCAGTGGCCGGCAGACCACCGGGGGAGCCAGCGTGGAGTCCACCACGAGCAGCGCCCCGGCCTCGGCCGCGATCTCGGCCAGGGCCGGCAGGTCGGCGACCGCCGTGGTCGGGTTGGCCAGCGTCTCGGCGTATACGACCCGGGTGCCCGGGCGCGCCGCCGCGCGCACCTGGTCCAGGTCGGTCAGGTCCACGAAGTCGGTCTCCACCCCGAACCTGGACAGCACGTTGCGCAGGAGGCTGTAGCTGCCGCCGTAGGTGGCCGCGGGCGCGACCACGTGCGTGCCCGACCGCGCCAGGGCGAGGAAGACCCCGCTGATGGCCGCCATCCCCGACGCGAACGCCTGGGCCGTAGCCGGCTCCGGCAGGCTGGCGCTCTCCAGCGTGGCGACGGCTGCCGCGAACGCGTCCACCGTCGGGTTGTCGATCCGGCTGTAGGTGTAGCCGGCCACGGCTTCCCCCAGCACGGCCGCGTACTCCGCCGACGACTCGAAGGCGAACGCCGCCGTGCGGTAGACCGGCGTGCCGAGCGGCTGCTGAGACGGCACGGGTGGCGCCGGGAGGTGGACGGCCCGCGTGTTCTCGCCGAGCCGCCTGGACGCGGTGCCGCTGGCCGGTGGCCGGCTGTCGGGTCCCATGCCGCTCAGACCCCGTAGCGCTCGGGCTTGGCCGATCGCGATGTGAGCAGCTCGGCGGCCCGCTCCGCCGAGAATCCCTGGTGCAGGACCGCCGCCACGACCTCGGTGATCGGCATCTCCACGTCATGCCTGCGGGCCAGCTCGAGCACGGACAGCGAGGACTTCACCCCTTCGGCGGTCTGCATGGTGCTCGCTGTGACCTCGGCCAGCGTCGCGCCGCGACCCAGCTTTTCCCCGAACGTCCGGTTGCGAGACAACGGCGAACTGCACGTGGCCACGAGATCACCCATCCCGGCCAGTCCGGCGAACGTGAGCTGGTCGGCGCCGAGGGCCGCGCCGAGCCTGGCCGTCTCGGCCAGGCCCCGCGTGATCAGGGTGGCCCTGGTGTTGTCGCCGAGGCCCATCCCGACCGCCATGCCGACGGCCAGGGCGATGACGTTCTTCACTGTCCCGCCGAGCTCGCAGCCGATCACGTCCGGGTTGGTGTACGGACGGAAGTACGGCGCGTGGCACGCGCTCTGCAGCAGCTTCGCCGCGCCGGGGTCGGAGCAGGCGACCACCGAAGCGGCGTGCTGGCGCGCGGCGATCTCGTGCGCGAGATTAGGCCCGGAGATGACCGCGACACGGTCGGGGGGAGCGCGCAGCACATCGGCGATGACCTGGCTCATCCGGGCGGCGCTGCCGAGTTCGATGCCCTTGATCAGGCTGACCAGCAGTGCGCCGGCCGGGATCAGGGACGCCCAGGCGGTCAGGTTCTGCCGCAGCGTCTGGGCCGGGAGAGCGAACACGACCAAGTCCGCGGCGGCCATCGCCTCGGCCGGGTCGCAGGTCGCGCGCAGGTCCTCAGGCAACAGGTGCCCGGGCAGGTAGCTGGGGTTCTCGTGCCGGCCGCGGACCGCTTCGGCCAAGGCCTGTCTGCGGGCCCACAGCGTAACCGGGGTGCCAGCATCGCAGAGCACCTGGGCGAACGTGGTGCCCCATGATCCCGCCCCCATGACCGCTGCTTTCACCCCTGCTGTGCCTTCCGTGTGTCCTGCGGGTCGCTTCCGCCCCCCGTGTCCTGTGGCTCGCCTGCGGCGGGTTCGGTCCCCGCACGGCCGTCCTCGGCCTGCCCGCGGACCGTCCGGTCGCCTGTGGCGGGTTCGGCTCCCGCGCGGCCCCCGGCCGGCCCGGCGTCCGTCTCTTCCCGGTCGGCGTCCGTCTGTCCGCGGTCGGCGTCCGTCTCTCTCCGGCCCGCGTCCGTCTCTCCCCGGTCCGCGACCGTCTCCCCCCGGTCGGCGTCCGTCTCTCCCCCATGCGCGTCCGTCTCCCCCCGGTCCGCCTCCGTCTCTCCCCGGTCCGCGACCACCTTTCCCCGCCGGGCCCGCGGGTCGTAAGGGACGGCAGGCGGCTGCTCGCCGCGCAGCGCGGCCAGCAGCCTGGTGACGTCGGCCATGATGACGTCGGTCGCACGCCGCAGGGTGTCGGCGGTGAGCGGCTGGCCGGCGAAAGCCGATAGGTCAACGGGGGGACCAGCTGCGATCTTGACGGTCTGGCGCGGAAACAGCTTGGGCCGCTTGCTGCCGTAGGGCAGGATGACCTGCGCCCCCCAGCAGGCGACGGGGACCACCGGAGCCCCGGTGCTGAGCGCGAGCCTGGCCACCCCCGTCTTGGCCACCATCGGCCACTGGTCCGGGTCCCGGGATGCGGTGCCCTCCGGATAGAAGATTACGCATGCGCCGCGCCCGATGCGCTGCTCGGCCTCCTTCAGCACGAGCGCTGCGTCCGCCCGTCCGCGGTACACCGGCAACTGGCCGAGCTTGCGCATCAGCGGACCGATGATCTTGACGTCGAACACCGGGGACTTGATCGTGAACACCGGGTAGTGCCCCGCCACGTGGCAGAACAGGGCCATGGCGGGCCAGTCCGCATAGGACAGGTGGTTGGCGGCCACGATCATCCCGCCGGGCGGGAAGTAGCTCTGACCGGCGGCCTCCAGCTTCATTAGGCCGCGGATGGGCGTCGGCAGGACGATCTCGGTGAAGCGTCGCCAGCCCGGCGAATAGTCCCGTTCGTCCCGGTCAGCCATGGTGACGCTCGTCTCGCCTCATTTGCCCAAGCCCTCCGACGCTCCTCGAGCCAGTCTCGCGGTTCGCCGCGCGCCGTGTCGAGGCAGGGCCGCAGCCGGGCCGTGCCCGCTGATCCCGGGGCGGCCGCTCATCGCCCGGCGGGCGGCCACCCGCCAGCGCCCGGTTGGCTGCGCCGTCGCCCGGTCGCATAGCCTCCGGCTATGCTCCCCCGCTCCGCCCTGGCCGCCTGGCGCTCGCGGCCCGCCGCCGGGACGCCGCTCGTGACGGGCATGGACCTCCGGACAGGCTCTCATGGCAGTTGACACACCGTTCACGTGGTCGCTAGTGATTCCCGTCAAGGTACTTGCTCACGCCAAGTCCCGGCTGACCGGCCTGGCCGGACCGCGCAGGCCCGAGCTCGCGCTCGCGCTAGCGGCCGACACCGTCGCGGCGGCGGTCGGCTGCCAGGAGGTGGCGGCGGTGATCGTGGTCAGCGACGACCCAGCCGCGGCGGCCGAACTGACCGGGCTGGGCGCGCATGTGATCCCCGACGAGCCGGACGACGGCCTGAACCCAGCGCTCGTGCACGGCGCCGCAGTAGCCACCACGCTCCGCCCGGCCGCCGCCACCGGTGCGCTCGCCGCAGACCTGCCGGCCCTACGCCCAGCCGAGCTGGCCCGGGCCCTGCGCGCCGCCGCGGGCTGGCCCGAGGCGTTCGTGCCCGACGCGGCCGGAGCCGGGACGACGCTGTACACGGCGGCACCCGGGAGCAGGTTCCAGCCGAGGTTCGGGCCGGGATCGAGACGACGGCACCGGTCCGCGGGGGTGACCGAACTCGATCTCGCCGACGTGCCCGGGCTGCGCCGGGATGTGGACACCCCGGCCGACCTGAGCTCGGCGGCCGGGCTCGGGCTCGGCCCGCGGACCGCCGCGATCGCCCGGCAGTTGCTGGTCAGAAGTGCACGACCGGGCAGGTGAGGGTCCGGGTTATCCCGTCGACTCCCTGAATCTGAGCGACGACGAGCCGACCAAGGTCATCGACGTTCTCCGCCTGGGCCCGCACGATAACGTCATACGGCCCGGTCACGTCCTCCGCCTGGGTCACCCCGGGGATATCGGCGATCCGGGCGGCCACCTCCGCGGCCTTGCCGACCTCGGTCTGGACGAGGATGTATGCGTGGACCATGACGTCCTCCCAGGGCGGGCTGAGTCTGCGAATGAGTGAGATCAGGAATCGTCACCGTACCGCACACAGGCCGCACGAACACTGGAGGCTGGCATCAGCATCGGGGAACTCGGTGAATTCGGGCTTATCGCCGCCATCGCCGCCAGGATGCCCGCGGCGCCGGGCGCGATCGTCGGCATCGGCGACGACGCGGCCGTGCTGCGCGTCCCCGACCCGCGGATCGTCGCCACGACGGACCTGCTCGTCGAGGGCCGGCACTTCCGTACCGAGTGGTCGGGCCCGGCCGACATAGGGGGCAAGGCGGCGGCGCGCAGCCTGGCGGACGTGGCCGCCATGGGGGCGGTGCCGCTGGCGCTGCTCGTCGGGCTGGCCGCGCCCTCCGACCTGCCGGTGGCGTGGGCGCAGGACTTCGCGTCCGGGCTGGCCGATGAGGCTGCCCGGACCGGCGCCCACGTGATCGGCGGGGACGTATCCCAGGCCAGCCCGATCATGGCCGCGGTCACCGCCATCGGCACCCTAGCGGAGGAGGAACCCGTCACCAGGAGCGGAGCGCGGTCCTCCGACGTGGTTGCGGTCGCGGGCCGGCTAGGCCAAGCCGCCGCCGGCCTCGCCCTGCTGGAGGCCGGCCGGAGGGAGCCGTCCGGCGCGGTGGCCGCTCACCGGCGGCCGCGGCCGCCCTACGACGCGGGGCCGGAGGCAGCCGCGCTAGGTGCTACCTCGATGATCGACGTCAGTGACGGCCTGCTCGCCGACCTCGGCCACATCGCCGCGGCGAGCGGCGTACTTATCGACGTGGAGACGGCACGGCTGGAGCTCGCCGCCCCCCTGCTGGCCGCGGCGCGGGCGCTGCGCCATGACCCCCTGGACTGGGTGCTGTCGGGTGGCGAGGATCACGCACTGGCCGCGACCTTTCCTCGCGATGCGCGGCTTCCGTCGCATTGGGCGGTGATCGGCCGCGTGCATGAAGGGCAAGGCATACGCGTCGACGGGGCAAATTATCGGGGTCAATTCGGCTGGCAGCACTTCCTGTGACCAGCTTGCGATCACATGAGGTGTGTGAGTAACTACATTTCGATATCTAGCAGAGAGTGACGATCACTGATATAAATCGCCCACGATGCGTAACCGCCGCCGCAACGCTCGGGGCGGGCTGCTGGGGATGGCGCCTGCCGGCCGGCACCGCTCTTCATCCCCCCATACCGGCCTGTCATCCGGGCGCGCCCGGCGGTCGCTGGGCCGGCTGGTGGTGACTCCTACCTTCGCCGCGGGTGCCTGCATCCTCTTCGCAGCCGTTCTGGCCTACGGCACGACCCAAACCCATCTGGCCTTCCGCGGCCTGGGACCGGCCTGCGCGCAGGCTAACTGCTCGGCCACCGGCCAGTCGCGGCCGCACGCCGCCGGGGCGCCGGGCAGGACGTACGCGAACGGCTACGCGCACACCCACGGCCCGAGCCGGCACGGCCACGGCGCGGACCGGCACGGCCACCGCGCGGACCGGCACGGCCACGGCGCGAGCCGGCACGGCCACGGCGCGAGCCGGCACGGCCACGGCGCGAGCCGGCACGGCCACCGCACGGACCGGCACGGCCACCGCACGGACCGGCACGGCCACCGCACGGACCGGCACGGCCACCGCACGGACCGGCACGGCCACCGCACGGACCGGCGCGAGCCGGCGCGGCCACGGCCCGGCCATGGCGCGAACAGGCACGGCCACCGCCCGGCCGCGGCGCGAAATTGACCCGGGGATGCACAGCCCCAGACACGATTGACCCGGTGGGATGCCCGGCCCGGGCACGTGTGCCGGTCATAATGGCCGGCGAGAGAATAGCGGGCTTGCGGTCACCGGCCGACCTGCGCGGTCAGCGGTCGGCCCGGGGGGGCGGGACCGTCAGCGGACGACCTTGCCGGCCTTGATGCACGAGGTGCACACCTTGAGCCGCTTCGGCGTCCCGCCGACGACCGTGCGTACGGTCTGGATGTTGGGGTTCCAGCGGCGCCGGGTGCGGCGGTGCGAGTGCGAGATCTTGTTGCCGAAACCCGGCTGCTTGCCGCAGACGTCGCAAACGGAAGCCACGGGATCGCTCCATTGGGTGGTTGGGTTGGTCAAACGCCCGGCGCGACCACGGGATTCGCCCGGGCAGTCGTCGAAGGATATCCGACCACCCCGCCCGGAGGCGAACCGGCGCCGTCCGGTGGCGCTGACCGGGCCATTGTCGACGGTGCCACGTCCTATCCTGCCGGTATGGTGACCCTGCACGAGCCGCTGGGCCGCACCCCGCTCGGGCCGAAGGCGGCCAAGGCCTTCGACGACGCGTTCGAGATCCGCACCGTCAGCGACCTGCTGCGTCACTATCCGCGCCGGTATCACCAGCGCGGCGAGCTCACCGAGCTGGCCTCGCTGCGCATCGGCGAGCACGTGACCGTGCTGGCCCAGGTGGTCAGCGTGAAGTCGCGCCCTATGGGTCACCGCAAGGGCCAGATCACCGAGGTCGTGGTCACCGACGGCGCGGACAAGCTGCTCCTGACCTTCTTCAGCAAGCGCTGGAGCTCGTGGCAGCGGCGGCTGTCCCCCGGCATGTTCGGCTTGTTCTCCGGCGAGGTGTCCATCTTCAGGAGCCGGCGCCAGCTCGTGCACCCGGACTGTGAGGTGATCTCGGCCGACGAGGCCGGCACCGAGCTCGCCGCCGAGTACGCCGCGGAGATCATCCCGGTCTACCCGGCGACCAGGAAGCTGCCGAGCTGGCGCATCGCCAAGTGCATCCGCACCGTCCTCGACGTGCTTGACGTCGGCGACGACCCGCTCCCCGCCGATGTCCGCGAGCGGTACCGGCTCGTCGGCCTGGCCGAGGCGATCCGGGCCGTTCACCTGCCGCTGGATGACCAGGACTGGAAGCGGGCCAGGGAGCGGCTGAAGTGGGACGAGGCGTTCGTGATCCAGGCGGCGCTCGCCCAGCGGCGGCGCGCGGCCGCCGCACTGCCCGCGATGCCGCGCCCGGCCGAGCCCGACGGCCTGGCCGCGGCCTTCGACGCCAGGCTCCCGTTCACGCTCACCGAGGGCCAGCGCGCGGCGGGCCAGACGATCTCCTCCGATCTCGGCTGCGCCCATCCGATGCACCGGCTGCTGCAGGGCGAGGTCGGCTCGGGCAAGACGGTGATCGCGGTACGCGCCATGCTCCAGGTGGTGGACGCGGGCGGCCAGGCCGCCCTGCTGGCCCCGACCGAGGTGCTCGCGCAGCAGCACTACCGGTCGGTCAGCGACCTGCTCGGCCCGCTGGGTCAGGCAGGCACGCTCGGCGCCGCGGACAAGTCCACCCGGGTCGCGCTCATCACAGGCGCCCAGGGCGCCGCCCGCCGGCGCGAGGCACTGCTCGACGCCGCATCTGGCGCGGCCGGCATCGTGATCGGCACCCACGCGCTGCTGGAGGAGCGGGTGCAGTTCGCCGATCTCGGCCTGGTGGTCGTGGACGAGCAGCACAGGTTCGGCGTCGAGCAGCGCGACATACTGCGCGAGAAGGCGCAGGATGGCCGCCCGCACGTGCTCGTCATGACCGCGACGCCCATCCCCCGCACCGTGGCGATGACCGTCTACGGCGACCTCGACGTATCCACCCTGAGCGAGCTGCCCGCGGGCCGCTCGTCGATCGCGACCCACGTGGTGCCGGCCGCGGACAAGCCGAGGTACCTGGAGCGCGCGTGGGAGCGGGTCCGCGAGGAGGTGGGGCACGGCCAGCAGGCGTACGTGGTCTGCCCGCGCATCGGCGGCGACGAGGAGGTCGGCGGTCAGCCCGACGACGACGGGATCGAGCCGAGCGAGCCGGATGGCAGCTCGCCGCCCGGATCGGCCGCGATGCCCGGCCGCCCGCCGCTGGCCGTGCTGGACGTGGCGCCCACGCTCGAGCAGGGGCCGCTCAAGGGCCTCCGCCTGGGTGTGCTGCACGGACGGCTGCGTCCGGAGGAAAAGGACCGGATCATGCGGGACTTCGCCGTCGGCACGATCGACGTACTGGTGGCTACCACCGTCGTCGAGGTGGGTGTGGACGTCCCGAACGCCACCACCATGGTCGTCATGGACGCGGAACGGTTCGGCGTGTCCCAGCTGCACCAGCTGCGTGGCCGGGTCGGTCGGGGGACGGTGCCGGGCCTGTGCCTGCTGGTGACCGAGGCGGCCGAGGGCGGCAAGTCGCGCGAGCGGCTCGAGGCGGTGGCTACGACGCTGGACGGCTTCAAACTGTCCCGGCTCGACCTGGAACAGCGCAGGGAGGGTGACGTGCTCGGCGCAGCCCAGGCCGGCCGCAGGTCCAGCCTCCGCCTGCTCACGCTGCTGCGGGACGAGGACCTGATCGGCCGGGCGCGCCGCGAGGCGACCGACCTGGTGGACCGCGACCCCGAGCTTGACCGCCATCCCGGCCTGGCCGCGGCGATCAGCGAGCTCCTCGGCCCCGACCAGGCCGAGTTCCTAGAGAAGGCCTGATCACGCGTCCGTTCTGCCGCCGCCACGACAGCCCCCGGCACTCCCGGCACGTCGCCGCCAGGGGCCGCCATGATCGATGGAAGATTGCTGGTCACCGGTGAACAGCAAATCGACATCCATCATGCGGGACGCCACGGCAGCCGGGGACGCGGCCCGCGCCAGTTACGCTTCCCGGCATGACCAGGGTCATCGCGGGGATCGCGGGCGGCCGTCGGCTGTCGGTGCCGGCCGGACGCGACACCAGGCCGACCAGCGACCGGGCCCGGGAAGGACTGTTCGCCACCGTGCAGGCGATCCGCGGGCCGCTGACCGGGGCCAGCGTCCTTGACCTGTACGCAGGCTCCGGGGCGGTGGGCCTGGAGGCACTGTCCCGCGGAGCCGACCGCGCCCTGCTGGCCGAGGCCGACCCGCGTGCGGTCCGTGTGATCCGCGCGAACATCGCCGCGCTGGGGCTGGCCGGGGCGTACGTCGTCGCGGACCGGGTGGAGCGCGTGCTCGCCAGGGGCCCGGCCGGGGAGCAGGCGGGGGGCGCGGCCGGCGGCCGGTTCGACCTGGCCTTCGCCGACCCGCCCTACGCGATGCCGGGCGAGGCGCTCTCCGCGATGCTCACCGCGCTGATCACCGCAGGCTGGCTGGCGCCGGGAGCCCTGGTCGTGGTGGAGCGAAGCACCAGATCAGGGCCGGTGCATTGGCCTGAGGGCTACGCCGAGGACAGGTCGCGGCGGTACGGCGAGGCCACCCTCTGGTACGGTCTCGCCACGGGTGCGCTGCTGGCATGACATCACCGTCGACCTGCCCGAAGGGTGGAATCGCGTGCGCCGCGTCGTCTGTCCTGGTTCCTTCGATCCCGTCACGAACGGGCACCTTGACATCATCGGCCGGGCCGCCCGGCTCTACGACGAGGTCGTGGTCGCGGTGCTCACCAACATCTCCAAGCAGGCGCTGTTCACCACCGACGAGCGGGTGGAGATGCTCCGCGAGGTCACCGTCGGCTACGAGAACGTGCGGGTAGCCAGATTCCACGGGCTGATCGTCGACTTCTGCCGGGCCAACGACATCTCGGCCATCGTCAAGGGGCTCCGAGCGGTCAGCGACTTCGAGTACGAGCAGATGATGTCGCAGATGAACTACCGCCTGGCCGGCATAGAGACGCTGTTCATGACGACGAATCCGCTGTACGCGTACCTGCGGTCCAGCCTGGTCAAGGAGATCGCCCGCTACGGCGGGGATGTGGGCGGGCTGGTCCCGGAGCTTGTCCTGGTCAGGCTGCGGGATCGGCTCGGCCAGCCGCCGGCAATATGAAGATCCGGCCGCAGCACGCTCTGAGTTGGGTTTTACTGAAGGCCGCAGGTAGGCTAACCCTTCGGTCCAGCCCTCTTCGATATCCGCAGCCATGTCATACGTACCTAACCAGCAGATCAAGCATCCGCGCCCGCACAGCCCTCTGGTGTTCGATACCCGGACGCTCGGCCGCCAGCCGGGAACCGCCCGCAGCGAGACTCGCATCGTCCCGGCACCGGCGGACCTGCGGGTGGCGATGGCCTGCGTGCCGTCCGGTGCCGACATCAAGCTGACGGTCCTGCTGGAGGCGGTGTCGGAAGGGGTGCTGGTCACCGCGGAGGCGACGGCGCCGGTGACCGGCGAGTGTGCCAGGTGCCTGGAGCCGACGGTTTCATCGGTCGAAGTCGCCTTCCGCGAACTGTATGAACCGGAGGGCTCGCCGGCCCTGGCCGGCGACGACTCGGACCGGCGTTTCCTGCAGGGGGAACTGCTCGATCTCGAGCCGGCGTTCCGCGATGCCGTGGTGCTTGCCCTGCCGCTCGCACCGCTGTGCCGCCCGGATTGCGCGGGTTTGTGCGTAGAGTGCGGAGTGCATCTCGCGGACGCCGGTCCGGAGCATGGCCATGATCGTCCGCTCGATCCGCGGTGGGCGCGGTTGGACCAACTGGACTTGGGAACAGAACGTCAGGGCGGCACACGCGCCGCGAATGGACAGGAGGGCTGAGGTGGCGGTACCGAAGCGGAGAATGTCGCGCAGCAATACGAGATCCCGCCGCTCCCAGTGGCGGACTTCGGCGCCCACGCTGGCGCGCTGCCCGCAGTGCCGCAGCCCCAAACTGCCGCACGTAGCCTGCCCGACGTGTGGTACCTACAAGCGCCGACAGGTCATCACCCCACCCTGATCCACTGATTCCGCACGCGCGGGAGGAGGGAACCGTGGCCGCAGGGAATGGAGCGCCGATCGGCGGCGGCGAGCGCGACAGGTCGAAGCTGCTGGCCGCACTCGACGTCCCGGTTACCCATGACCTGCTCGAGCGTGCGCTGACGCACCGGTCCTACGCGTACGAGAACGGCGGCCTGCCCACCAATGAGCGGCTGGAGTTCCTCGGTGACGCCGTGCTCGGCCTGATCGTGACGGACACGCTGTACTGCAAGCATCCCGACCTGCCCGAGGGACAGCTGGCCAAGCTGCGGGCCGCCGTGGTCCAGATGCGATCGCTGGCCAGGGTGGCGCGGGATCTCAGGCTCGGCGACTACGTCCGGCTCGGCCGCGGCGAGGAGGGCACCGGAGGCCGGGACAAGCCGTCCATCCTGGCCGACACGCTGGAGGCCGTGATCGGCGCGGTCTACGTGGATCGCGGCCTGGAGGCGGCCTGCCGCCTCGTGCACCAGTTGTTCGATACGGTCATCGCTAGCTCGGCGCAGCTGGGCGCCGGCCTGGACTGGAAGACCTCGCTGCAGGAGCTCACCGCCTCCGAGTTCCTCGGCGTGCCGGAGTACCGGGTCGAGGAGAGCGGGCCCGACCACCAGAAGCAGTTCCGGGCCACGGTGCGGGTTGCGGGCCGTACCTACGGTTCCGGCCATGGCAAGTCGAAGAAGGAGGCCGAGCAGGAGGCGGCCGAGGCGGCCTACCGGGCCATCACGAAAAGTCTCGAATCCGAAGCCGGCCGGGCACGGAATTCGAAGAACCAGGCCGCAGCCGGCGGTGAGCTCTCCCCGGACGCCGCCGGGTTGGCGCAGGACGATGCTCAGCCGTCTCCGGACGCCGCCGGGTTGGCGCAGGACGATGCTCAGCCGTCTCCGGACGCCGCCGGGTTGGCGCAGGACGATGCTCAGCAGTCTCCGGACGCCGCCGCGTCATCGCCTGATGCTGCCGGGTCGTCCCCCGATGCTGCCGGGTCGTCCGCTGATGCTGCCGGGTCGTCCGCTGATGCCGCCGGGTCGTCCGCTGATGCCGCCGGGTCGTCGCAGGACGCCGCTGCGCCGCCTCCGGATGCCGCTGGGCCGTCGTCTTCGGATGCCGCTGGGCCGTCGTCCCCGAATGGCGCTGGGCCGTCGTCCCTGCACGCCGTTATGCCGTCGCCGGACGGCGCTGAGCCCTCTCCGAATGGCGCCGCGCCATCACAGGACAGCAGCGTGCCGTCCTCGGGCGGTGCTGTGTCATCGCAGGATGGCGCCGCGTCGTCGCAGGACGGCCCTGACTCGCCCCAGGACTAGGGTGCCCGAGCTGCCCGAGGTCGAGACCGTCCGGCGCGGCCTCGAACATCATGTAGCGGGCCGTACGGTGGCCGCCGCTGAGGTGCTGCACCCCCGGGCGGTCCGGCGCCATCTGGCCGGCCCGCTTGATTTCGAGGCGGCGATGGCCGGGCGCGTGATCAGCGAGGCCCGGCGGCGGGGCAAGTACCTGTGGCTGTCGGCCGGGGACGACGCGCTGCTCGCACACCTCGGCATGAGCGGGCAGTTCCTGGTCGGCGATCCGGACCGGCCGATAGGGCCGCACGTACGGGCCCGCTTCACGTTCCGCGACGCCGGACCCGACCTGCGCTTCACCGACCAGCGGACGTTCGGTCATCTGATCTTCGTGCCCGGCGGCCATGAGCTGCCCGCGCCGATCGCGCACATCGCACCTGATCCGCTGGAGCCCGCGTTCGATCCGGACGCGCTGGCCGCGCGGCTGCGCGGCCGCCGTACCGGGATCAAGCGGGCACTGCTTGATCAGTCGCTGGTCAGCGGGGTCGGAAACATCTATGCCGACGAGGCGCTGTGGCGGGCGCGGCTGCACTGGGCCAGGCCCACCGAGACGATGACCAGGCCGGAGATCGCTCGGCTGATGGCCGCGGTCACGGAGGTGCTGACTGAGGCGTTGCAGGCCGGCGGCACTTCGTTCGACGCCCTCTACATCAACGTCAACGGCGAGAGCGGTTACTTCGACCGGTCGCTGGCCGTCTACGGCCAGGAGGACAGGCCGTGTCCCCGGTGCGGCACTCCGGTGCGCCGGGACCGGTTCATGAACCGTTCTGCCTACAGCTGTCCCCGGTGCCAGCCGCGGCCACGCCGCGGCCGGTGGTGACGGACACGGTGGGTGACGGACACGATGGTGACGGACACGGTGGACGACGGACACAGTGGGTGACGCCCGCGCCGGTGACGCCGGCCGCGACCCCGGGATCCGGCTGACCGCGTGGGTCGACGGGCTGGTACAGGGGGTCGGCTTCCGGTGGTGGGTGGGATCCCAGGCGCTGAGGCTCGGCGTGGCCGCCGCGGCGACGAACCTGCCTGACGGCCGGGTGAAGGTGGTCGCCGAAGGCGGCCGGGAGGCCTGCCGTGAGCTGCTTGCCCTGCTCAGCGGCCCTTCGGCGCCGGGCCGGGTGACCGACGTAGCTCATGAGTGGGACGAGCCGCGCGGAGAAATTTCCGGGTTTGCGGGACTATAACGCCGCCGTGGCGGGGATATCCTGGTGGGACGGGGGTCGGCCAACTTGACCTGGTCCCCGTGGGGTGGGACCCTGGTTGTGTTAGCCGCGCACACTTATGTCCGTTTGTTGTGTGCGCCCACTCTGGTCACTCAGTGTGGAGGACCTTTTACAATGGCGAAGGCTCTACTCGGCCACGTCGGCGGGCCCGATCCCCGCATGGTCAATGAGATGCGTCGCCTCCAGCAGCGTGTTCGTGACCTTGAAGCCGAGCTTGTCCGGCTTCAGGAGGAAAAGGACGCGCTCGCCGTGGAGGTCGCTCATGACCTGATGGTTCAGCATCGCGAACCAGCGCTCACCTGACGAGTGCCCGCCGACCCGGCGGAACATCGACGAATGAGGGACGCCTGCCCGGCGTCCCTATTCGTCTGTCTGGGGTCCGGCCGGTTCGTTTGATCTGGGGCCGGGCCGGTGCGCGGCGGCGATCGCGGCCCGCGTCGGACGGCGGCCGCCGCCTTCGGCGTGAATACGGGGAAGTGACGGCCCCTCGCGGTAGGGTGCCAAAAAGCTGCGGACGTTACCGGCGCGACTAACGAGGAGATCCCGCGGGTGCACCTGAAGACGCTCACCCTGCGTGGGTTCAAGTCCTTCGCCTCTTCAAGCACGTTGCGCTTCGAGCCGGGGATCACCTGTGTCGTCGGGCCGAACGGGTCGGGCAAGTCGAACGTGGTGGACGCGCTCTCCTGGGTTATGGGCGAGCAGGGCGTGAAGTCACTGCGCGGCGGCAAGATGGAGGACGTGGTCTTCGCCGGGACCACGTCGCGGCCCGCGCTCGGCCGGGCCGAGGTCACGCTCACGATCGACAACAGCGACGGCGCGCTGCCGATCGAGTACGCCGAGATCACCCTCACCCGCTTGCTGTTCAGGTCCGGCCAGAGCGAGTACTCGCTCAACGGTGATCACTGCCGGCTGCTCGATATCCAGGAGCTGCTCTCCGACTCGGGGCTGGGCCGGGAGATGCACGTGATCGTCGGCCAGGGCCAGCTCGACGAGGTGCTGCACGCCGGGCCCGACGCCCGGCGCGCGCTGATCGAGGAGGCGGCCGGCGTACTCAAGCATCGCAAGCGCAAGGAAAAGGCGCTGCGCAAGCTGGACGCCATGCAGGCCAACCTGACCCGGCTCGTGGATCTGACCACCGAGCTGGGCCGCAGGCTCAAGCCGCTCGGCCGCCAGGCGGAGATAGCCAGGAAGGCCGCGGCCATCCAAGCGGATCTGCGTGACGCCAGGCTGCGGCTGCTGGCCGATGACTACGTCACGCTGGCCGCCGAGCTCGAGCGGGAAACAGCGGGTGAGGCGCTGGTCACGGCCCGGCGCGCCGAGCTGGAGACCGAGCTGTCCCGCGCGCGGGACAGGGAGGCCGAGCTCGAGGACGCGGCCCGGGAGCACGCGCCCAGGCTCGCCCGCGCGCAGGAGACATGGTTCGCCCTGTCCGCCCTGGCCGAGCGGTTCCGGGGAGTGGCAGGCCTAGCCGCCGAGCGACACCGTCACCTGTCCGCGAACCCCGATCCGGTCGGCTCCGGTCGCGACCCCGACGCGCTTGACGCGGAGGCAGCCACCCTGCGCGAGGAAGAAGCCGCCCTCACCCGGCAGCTCGACGTCTGCCGAGACCGCCTGGACACGGCGGTGCAGTCTCGCACGGCCGCCGAGTCCGCGCTGACCGAGGCGGAACGCCGCCTGGCTAGCCAGGCGCGCGACGCGGCGGCCCGCGCCGAGCGCCTGGCCAAGCTCCGTGGCCAGGTCGAAGCGGCGCGCAGCCGCGGGCTGGCGGCGCAGGAGGAGATCACCCGGCTGGAGGCCGCGCAGGCGCAGGCCGCTGAGCGTGTCACCCGCGCCGAGCGGGAGCATGCTCGGGCCGAGGACGCGACGGCCGGACGCGAGGACGGCCGCGCCGACCTCGCCGCCGCGTGCGACCGGGCGGCGGCCGCGGTCAGCCGCGCGAGCGAGCGGGTGACCGCGCTCCGCGCGGCTGAGCACCAGGCCAGCGGGGACCGCGCGGCCCTGCGGGCGCGCAAGGAGGCCCTCGAGGAGGCGCTGACCGCAGGCGGCGACGCCTCGAAGATCCTGCTCGGCGAGCCGGGCCGGTTCGGCGGCGTGCTGGGCTCGTTCGCGGCGATGCTCACCGTCGAAGACGGCGCCCAGCTGGCGATCGCGACCGCACTCGGGGCCGCGGCGGACGCCGTCGCCGTGGCCGGCCTGGACGAGGCCGTGACGATTCTCGGCGCGCTGCGCGGCGAGGACGCCGGCGGCGCCGGGCTCGTGATCGCGGGCTCCGGTGACCCGCGGCAGGAGGGCGATCCCGGGGGCGACCGGGGCGCGATCGCCGCCGACATCGACCTCCACGCAGGCGTCGTCCTGCCCGACGGGGCGCGGTGGGCGCTCGACCTGGTGCGCGCCCCCGCGGCCGCGGCCCGGGCCGCGGCCGGCCTCCTCGGCGACGTCGTGGTGGCGGCGGACCTCAGCCAGGCCAGGGACCTGGTGCGAGCCAACCCCGGGCTACGGGTGGTTACCAGGGAGGGAGACCTGCTCGGGACGCACTGGGCCCAGGGCGGATCGGCGAAGGCGCCGAGCTTGCTGGAGACTCGGGCCGCGGCCGATGCCGCAGCGGCCGGGCTGGCCGCCGCGGAGCAGCGCTGCGAGCACGCCGAGCGCGAGCTGGCCGGCGCGCTGGCGGACGAGGAACGGGCCCGCCAGGTCCTGGCCCGGGCCCAGGCCGGGCTGCAGGGGGCCGACAGCGCCGCGGCCGAGAGCTCCGGGCAGGTCGGCCTGCTGGCCGGCGCGGCCCGGGCCGCCAGGGAAGAGGCCGGGCGGATCGGCACCGCGGTCGCGTCGGCGCAGCGGGCCCGGGAGACCGCTCTGGCCCGCTTCGAGGATCTGGAGCGGCGGCTGACCAAGGCGGAGGCCGAGGAGGACGAGCGGGCTGGTGCCACCGGCGGCCCCGGCGCCGCGGAAGCGGACGTCAGCCGGCTCGGCCCGCGGTGCAGCGTTGCGCGCGCCGCGGAGATGGAGGCCCGGCTCGAGGTGCGCACGCTCGAGGAGCGGGTGCGGGCCATTGCCGGCCGCGGGGACGCGCTGGCGAACGCCGCTGCCACCGAGCGCCAGGCCCGCGAGCAGGCGGCCGCCCGGCTGGCCCGGCGTACCCGCGACGCGGCCATCGCCCGCGCCGTGGCCGAGGGAGCCGGGCGGGCCATCGCGCGGATCGAGACGTCCGTCGAGCTGGCCCGGGCCGAGCGGCAGGCGGCCGAGGAGGCCACCGCGGGACAGGCGGAGGAGCTGGCCCGGCTGCGCGCCAGGATCACCGCGATCGGGGCCGAGCTCGACACGCTGACCGACCGCGCGCACAGCGTGGAGCTGGTGGCCGCCGAGCACCGGGTGCGCCTGCAGCAGATCGCCAGCCGGGTCGCGGAGGAGTACGGGCTCGACACCCACGTGCTGCTCGCCGAGTACGGACCCGATGCCGGTTCCGCCCCGGCCGGCCCGGGGGAATGGGCCGTCGTCGCCGAGGCAGAGGGCCGGGCGGACCGGCTCGGCCAGCCCGACGAGTCACGCGAGGCCAATGGGGTGCGCGGGCACGACCAGGCGGGCAGGGCCAGCGAGGCGCGCGGGGTCAACGGGGCCCGCGCAGAGAACGAATCGCGGGGGCCCGACGGGGCTCCCGGATCCAACGACGCGCGCCGGGCCAGCGGGACAGCCGGGATCAACGGCACCGGCGGGGTCAACGGGGCCGGCGGCCAGGGCGCCCTGCTCGTGTTCAACCGGGCCGAGACCGAACGCCGGGCCCGGGTGGCCGAACGCCAGCTGGCCCAGCTCGGCAAAGTGAACCCGCTGGCCCTGGAAGAGTTCGAGGCCCTGCAGGAGCGACACGCGTTCCTCGGCGCCCAGCTCGAGGACCTCAAGAAGACCCGGCGCGACCTGCTTACCGTGGTCAAGGAGGTGGACGAGCGGGTTCAGCAGGTCTTCGAGGCCGCGTACCAGGACACCGCGCGGGAGTTCGAGGGTATTTTCGCCCGGCTGTTTCCCGGCGGCCAGGGCAGGCTGGTGCTGACCGAGCCCGACGACATGCTCAGCACCGGGATCGAGGTGGAGGCCAGGCCCCCGGGCAAGAAGGTCAAACGGCTGTCGCTGCTGTCCGGCGGCGAGCGCTCGCTGACCGCTATCGCTTATCTGCTGGCGATCTTCAAGGCCCGCCCGTCGCCGTTCTACGTGCTCGACGAGGTCGAGGCGGCGCTCGACGACACGAACTTGCAGCGGCTGCTGGGTGTGTTCGACGAGCTCAGGGAGACCTCCCAGCTGATCGTCGTCACGCACCAGAAGCGAACGATGGAAGTCGCCGACTCGCTGTACGGCATCAGCATGCAGGGCGACGGTGTCTCCTCCGTGGTCAGCCAGCGACTCCGCGAACGCGAGCGCGTCTAGACCCGCACAGGATTGCCGTCTCGCATGGTGAGACCGGACGCGTCTTTGCACACGTTCCGACCATGAGAACCGGGCAAAGCGGACATAATTTGGTCGCTGCGTGTGCAAAGTGAAAACGAGCATCGGTCGGGGGACGGATGAGCGGCGCGCGAGGGCGCAGGGGTGCAGGCTCGCTGAGGTCCGTGGGTCTGCGCAGTGCCGTCGGTCTGCGAGACTGGGGGCGCCATGGCTTACGTGATACTCATCATCGTCATCGCGGTTCTCGCGCTGGTCGCCGCGGGCTGGCTGCTGCTGCTCCGGCCGCGCCTCGGCGGACGCCGCCCCACCCCACCCGCGCCGCCGCCTCGCGCCGACGAGCCGTCCGCCGGGACAGCCTCGACCGGCACCGCAGTCGCGGACCGGGCCGAGGCCCCCGAGGCGCCCCCGGCGGATCTCGCCCCGCCCGCGCCCGCGGTGGAGGTCGAGCGCCCGCCGCCGTCGGCCGGCCGGCTGGCCGCCCTGCGCGGTCGGCTCGCCCAGTCGCAGTCGGGGCTGGGCTCGGTCCTGCTCGGCCTGCTATCGCGCTCCAGCCTGGACGAGCAGACCTGGGAAGAGATCGAGGACGCCCTGATCACCGCGGACGTGGGCGTCACTCCCGCCCGGCAGATCACCGATGAGCTGCGAACCCAGGTGAAGGTGCTCGGCAGCCGCAGTCCGGAGGAGGTCAGGACGCTGTTGCGCACCGAGCTCCTCGCCCAGGTCGACCCGGACCTCGATCGGTCCCTGCACACCGCGCCGCACGCTGGCCACCCGGCCGTCCTCCTCGTGGTGGGGGTCAACGGGACCGGCAAGACCACCGCCTGCGGCAAGCTCGCCCGCGCGCTGGTCGGTGACGGCCGCACCGTGCTGCTGGCCGCGGCGGACACGTTCCGGGCGGCGGCCGCCGACCAGCTGCAGACCTGGGGCGACCGGGTGGGCGCCCGGGTGATCCGGTCCGAGCGGGAGGGCGCCGACCCGGCCAGCGTCGCGTTCGAGGCCGTCCGGGTCGGCATCGACGAGCACGTGGACACCGTCATCGTCGATACGGCCGGCCGGCTGCACACCAAGACCGGGCTGATGGATGAGCTGGGCAAGGTCAAGCGGGTCATCGAGAAGAGCACGACGGTGGACGAGGTGCTGCTTGTCCTCGACGCGACCACCGGGCAGAACGGCCTGCGCCAGGCGCGTGTCTTCGCCGAGGTGGTGGACATCACCGGCATCGTGCTGACCAAGCTGGACGGCACCGCCAAGGGCGGCATCGTGATCGCCGTACAGCGCGAGCTCGGCGTTCCGGTCAAGCTGGTCGGACTGGGTGAGGGTCCCGATGACCTGGCCCCGTTCGAGCCGGTGACCTTCGTGGACGCGATCATCGGCGGCCAGCCCTAGGCACGCCAGCCCCAGGCACGCGCGCCAGCTCCGGACACGCCAGCTCCGGGCACGCCAGCCCCAGGCGCCATCGAGCCGGGGGGCCGGCTGGCCAGGGCGGGGCGAGGCGGGGCGGGGCGCCTCCGCGGTCGCCCCCGCGGCTCAGCCGACGCGTGCGGCGATAGCCAGGGCACACTCCTGCGCCCCGGCCCGGGTGGTGTCAACCTCCATGTCGTAGCTGACCCCGCGGTGCACCACGGCCGCCTGGGAGGCAGCCATGCCGGCGATACGGTCGCCGCGCTCGAGCTCGCGGCGGGCGGCGGCCTCGGCGTCGCAGCGGACCCCCACCCACAGCACGCCGAGCCCGTCGAGGGCCTCGCGCCACCGGCGCTGCGAGCTGGCCCCGCCCAGGAACACCTCGTCGATGATGATCCGAGCGCCCGCCCGGGCCATGGCGGCGATACCGGCGATCCACGCCGCTTCCAGCGCGCGGAACTCGGCGCCGACCACGACCTGCCCGTCCGGCCTGAGCTCGACGCCGCCCTCACCCTCCAGCGACGGCGGCATCGCCTCGATCAGCGAGTCGGTCCCGAACGTCAGCCACGGCTCCGGCCGGACCGACTGGAGGCGGCGGGCGATCGTCGACTTGCCCGAGCTGGAGCCTCCGTTGAGGACAATCACCTGGATCGGCACCCGGCCACGTTAACTGCCGAAACATCGCCGTAACACCGGCCCGCGGCGATTCACAGCGCGGAAACACCCGGGCGGGCCGGCCGAAACCGCACGGGAACAGGCTGGTTCACAGCGCCGTGTCCCTGCACCGTGAAAGAGGTGGTCCCGTGAAGCTGATCACGGCCGTCATCAAGCCGTTCAAGCTCGATGACGTGAAGGCCGCGCTGCAGGCGTTCGGGGTGCACGGCATGACCGTGACCGAATCGACCGGATACGGCAGGCAGCGCGGCCACACCGAGGTCTACCGCGGCGCCGAGTACCAGATCGACCTGGTGCCCAAGGTCCGGGTCGAGGTGCTCTGCGACGACGAGGACGTCGAGGACCTCATCGGGGTGGTGGTCAAGGCGGCCCAGAGCGGCCGGATCGGGGACGGGAAGGTCTGGTGCGTCCCGGTCGAGACGGTCGTGCGGGTCCGCACCGGGGAGCGCGGCCCGGACGCGCTCTGAGCCGGCGCCTGGAGGACGAGCCTTGGGCGTGGTGACCTCCTTCGCCGCCGACCGGGCGCGCCGGTCGGCCGACGCCGACCGCTGGCTGGCCGGCCTGCTGCCCGCCGAGCCCGGGGTCGCGCTGCTCGCGGTGGGCGGGTTCGGGCGCCGCGAGCTGCTGCCGGGCAGCGATCTTGACCTGCTACTGCTGCACGAGGGGGTGCCCGGCATCTGCGGCATCGCGGACCGGATCTGGTACCCGGTCTGGGACTCCGGCGTCCGCCTCGACCACTCGGTGCGCACCCCGGCCGAGGCCAGGCAGGCCGCGGCGGCCGACCTCAAGGTGGCCCTCGGGCTGCTCTACGCGCGGCCCGTCGCCGGCGATGCCGGGCTGTGCGCCCGCCTCCGCGAGCGGACGCTCGAGGACTGGCGGGCGGGGGCCGGCACCAGGCTGGCGGAGCTGCGCGCCCTGGCGGCCGAACGCGAGCAGCGCTTCGGCGAGCTCGCCTTCCTGCTCGAGCCCGACCTGAAGGAGGCCAGGGGCGGCCTGCGCGACGTGCACGCCATCCAGGCCGTGGCCGCCGCCTGGGTGGCTCCCGGGCCGGGGCCGCGGGTCCGGGGCGCCTACGAGACCATCCTCGACGTCAGGCACGCGCTGCACGAGGTCACCGGCCGGGGCGCCGACCGGCTGGTGTTCCAGGAACAGGATGAGGTGGCCAAGCTGGCCGGCCTGCTCGATGGCGACGCGCTGCTGCGGGTGCTGGCCGGCGCGGCCAGGACGGTGACCTACGCCGCCGACCACGCGTTCCGCCAGGCGGCCCGCGGTCTGGGACACGGCCCGTCCCGGGGCCGCGCCCGTGCCGAGCGCCGGCCGCTCGCCGACGGCGTGGTGGAGCAGGACGGCGAGGTCGTGCTGGCCAGGTCGGCCGACCCGGAGGCCGACCCGGTGCTCGTGCTGCGGGCGGCGGCTGCCGCCGCCCAGGCCGGGCTGCCGCTCGCGCCGCGGACGCTGGACCGGCTGGCCTGCTGCCCCCCGCTGCCGGTGCCGTGGCCGGCCGAGGCGCGCGACGCATTCATCGCGCTGCTCGGCGCCGGGCAGGCCGCGGTCGGCGTGTGGGAGGCGCTGGACCAGGAGGACCTGGTCACCACGCTGCTGCCGGACTGGGAGCGGGTGCGGAACCGGCCCCAGCGCAACCCGCTGCACCGGCACACCGTGGACCGGCACCTGGTGGAGACCGCGGCCCGGGCCGCGGCGCTAGCCCGCGAGGTGGCCCGGCCCGACCTGCTGCTGCTCAGCGCGTTCCTGCACGACGTGGGCAAGGGCTGGCCGGGTGACCACAGTGCCGTCGGCGAGGCGGTGGCCCGCGATCTGGCCGCACGCATGGGGTTCGGCCCGGCGGACGCGGCACTCGCGGCGGCAGCCGTTCGGCTTCATCTGCTTCTGCCGCAGACCGCGACGCGTCGGGACCTGGACGATCCGGTCACCGTGGCGCAGGTCACCGCGGCGGTGGGCGGCCGGGGCCTGCTCGAGCTGCTGCACGCGCTGGCCATCGCGGACGGGCAGGCGACCGGCCCGGCGGCGTGGAGTGACTGGAAGGCGGGCCTGGTCGCCGAGCTGGTGCGGCGGGTGTCGGCCGAGCTGGCCGGTGAGCCGCCGCCGCGCCCGCGCCCGCCGCGGCCGGACCAGCTCGCGCTCGCGGCCCGCGGCGAGCCCGCTGCGCTCGTGCAGGGGGAGGAGGTCACCGTGGTCGGAGCCGACCGGCCGGGGCTGCTCTGGCAGGCGGCCGGGGTATTGGCCTCGCACCGGCTCGTGGTCCGGTCGGCGAACGTGTCCGTGGCCGGCGGCACCGCGCTGACCGTGCTGAAGGTCGCCCCCGAGTTCGGCGACCCGCCGGATGCCGCGATCGTGGCGGGCGACTTGCGCCGGATGCTGAATGGCAGGCTTGATATTGCCGAACGGCTCCAGGGCCGGTCACTCGCGCGGCCGCGGAGCGTTTCCGGCCTGCCGCCGCCCAAGGTCACGCTGGTAGACGACGCGTCCCGCTCGGCCACGGTGATCGAGATCCGAGCCCACGACGAGCCCGGGCTGCTCTGGCGCATCGGCTGCGCGCTCGGCGAATGCGGACTTGACGTGCGCGCGGCCCGGGTGGAGACGCTCGGCGCCGAGGTCGTCGACGTGTTCTACGTGGTAGACGGGTCGGGCCGGCCGGTCAGGGACCTCCGTCTGCGGGGCCTGATCGCCGGGCGCGTGCTAGAGGCGTTGACCGGATAGCCTGGATGACGTGTTCGAGACCCTTTCCGACCGGCTGACCCAGGTCTTCTCCACGCTGCGCAGCCGGGGACGCCTGTCCGATGCCGACATCGACGCAACCGCACGCGAGATCCGCATCGCCCTGCTCGAGGCGGATGTGGCCCTGCCTGTGGTCAGGGAGTTCATCGCCCGGGTGCGCGAGCGTGCGCGGGGCGAGGAGGTGTCGGCGGCGCTGAACCCGGCGCAGCAGGTGATCAAGATCGTGCACGACGAGCTGATCACCATCCTGGGCGGGGAGGAGCGCAGGCTCCGGTTCGCCAAGACGCCGCCCACCGTGATCATGCTGGCCGGCCTGCAGGGTTCGGGTAAGACAACACTGGCCGCCAAGCTGGCGCTGTGGCTGCGCGATCAGGGCAACACGCCAATGCTCGTGGCCGCCGACCTGCAGCGGCCCAATGCGGTCCAGCAACTCCAGGTGCTCGGTGAGCGGGCCGGGGTGCCGGTGTACGCGCCCGAGCCGGGCAACGGCGTCGGCGACCCGGTCGCGGTGGCGCGGGACTCGATCGAGGAGGCGCGCCGCCGCCAGCAGAACGTGGTCGTCGTCGACACGGCCGGCCGCCTCGGCGTGGACGAGGAGATGATGCAGCAGGCCATCGCGATCAGGGACGCCACCGAACCGGACGAGATCCTGTTCGTGGTGGACGCGATGATCGGCCAGGACGCGGTGACCACGGCGCAGGCCTTCCTGGACGGCGTCGGCTACGACGGCGTGGTGCTGACCAAGCTCGACGGCGACGCGCGCGGCGGCGCGGCACTGTCCATCGCCCAACTGACCGGGCGGCCGGTGATGTTCGCCTCGGCCGGGGAGAAGCTCGAGGACTTCGACGTATTCCACCCGGACCGGATGGCGTCCCGGATCCTGGACATGGGCGACATGCTCACCCTGATCGAGCAGGCCGAGCGCACGTTCGACCAGCAGCAGGCCGAGGACATGGCCGGCAAGCTGGTGTCCGGGGACGGGTTCACCCTCGAGGACTTCGTCGAGCAGCTCCAGATGGTCCGCAAGCTCGGCCCGATCGGCAACCTGCTCGGCATGCTGCCCGGCGCGGCCCAGAACCGCGAGGCGCTCAGCCAGGTCTCGGACAAGGATCTGGACCGGGCCGAGGCCATCGTGAACTCGATGACCCCGACGGAGCGGCGCAACCCGAAGATCATCAACGGCTCCCGGCGGGCGCGCATCGCGTCCGGCTCGGGCGTCACCGTGAGCGAGGTCAACTCGCTGGTCACGAAGTTCTTCGAGGGCCAGAAGATGATGCGCCAGGTGCTCGGCGGCGGCGGGATCCCTGGTATGCCGCCGATCCCGGGCATGCGCCGCGCGGCGACCAAGGCGGCTAAGGGCAAGAAGGGGAAGAAGAAGCCCAAGGGCGGTCGGCCGGGCGGCAGCCCGGGCCGCTCCGGGGGCACCTCGGATCGTCCCGGGGGCAGCGGACCGGGTCAGGACGCCCGCGGCGCGGACAGCCGCGGCAGCGACGGCCGCGGTACCGACGGTCGCGGGGCGGGCGGGCCGGCGGGCCTGCCGCCCGACCTGGCCGGGCTGGGCGGTGGCTCTCCCGGCGCCGGGCCCGGTGCCGTGCCGGGGCTCCCGGCCAACATCTCGTCCTCGGATCTGCTGCGCGGGCTGAAGCTGCCCCCTGGCCCTGGCGGAGGCCCCTCCCAGCCGGGAAACGTGCCTGCGGGCTTCAAGCGCCGCGGCCAGTCCAAGTCCAAGCGCGGCAACAAGCGCTGACGCGGGCCGCGGCCCGGCTCCCTTTCACCGCGCACGTTGCTCCGCCCGGCTCCGCATGTTAGCGCGGAGCATTAGTGCTGCTCTGGCGCTACTAACGCTTCGCGTTGACGGCTGCCGGGTGTGATTACGACCTAGTCCCCGGCTTCTGGCACAATGTGATCGCGACTGCACGGCTTCGCGAGGCCCTCTCTCCCTCGCCAGGCCCGCCCAGCGAGCGGCCAGGCCGGACCCCACCCGGCCCCCGGGCCGCCGCCCATACCGACCTTATCTGGGAGAAGACCGCACCCGTGGCTGTCAAGATCAAGCTCAAGCGCATGGGCAAGATCCATGCGCCCTATTACCGCATCGTCGTCGCCGACGCCCGCACCAAGAGGGACGGGCGCGCGATCGAGGAGATCGGTAAGTACCACCCCAAGTCCGAGCCGTCGCTGATAGAAGTCTCCTCCGAACGGGCTCAATACTGGCTGTCGGTCGGCGCCCAGCCGACCGATCCGGTACGCCGTCTCCTCGAGATCACCGGCGACTGGCAGAAGTTCCGCGGCGAGCCCGGCGCGGAGGGAACGCTCCGCACGGCCGCCCCCAAGAAGGCCCGGAGCGAGCGCTTCGCCGAGGCGGTCGGCCAGACCAAGGCCGACACCGAGACCACGCCGAAGGGCCGGACCAAGAAGGCCGACACCGAGGGCAAGCCGGACGGCAAGACGGAGAAGGCCGACGGGACCGCCAAGCGCAAGCCCAGGGCGGCCAAGCCGGACAAGGCTACGGACGAGACCGCCGGCAAGGCGACTGACAAGGCCGCTGGCAAGGCGACTGACAACGCTGCCGGCAAGGCGACTGACAAGGCCGCTGGCAAGGCGACGGACAAGGCCGCTGGCAAGGCGACGGACAAGGCCGCCGGCAAGGCGGACAAGCCGGAGAAGCGAGCCAGGGCGGAGAAGCCGGCCGCGGCCGAGGCGGCGGAGGCCTCCCCGGCTGAGGAGGCCCCGCAGGCCGAGGCGGCTGAGGAGACCCAGCAGGCCGACGCGGTCGAGCAGGCCCCGCAGGCCGAGGCGGCTGAGGAGACCCAGCAGGCCGACGCGGTCGAGCAGGCCCCGCAGGCCGAGGCGGCTGAGGAAGCGCCGCAGGCCGAGGCGGCTGAGGAAGCGCCGCAGGCCGACGCGGTTGAGGAAGCGCCGCGGGCGAAGGCGGCCAGCTCAGGGAGCGGAGACTGAGGTGCTCGAGGAAGCCCTCGAGCACCTGGTCAAGGGGATCGTCGAGCACCCCGACGACGTCAACGTCGCGACCCGCGGACTACGCCGCGGGAACGTGCTTGAGGTCCGGGTGCATCCGGACGACCTGGGCAAGGTCATCGGGCGCGGCGGCCGGACCGCCCGGGCGCTACGCACGGTCATCGGCTCGCTGGCGGGCCGTCAGTACGTGCGGGTGGATCTGGTGGACGCCACCGAGGTCCGCTAGGCAGACACCTCGTCATGCAGCTAGTCGTCGGCCGGATCAGGCGGCCGCACGGGATCCGCGGCGATGTGTCCGTGGAAGTGCGCACGGATGACCCGGGCGGCCGATTCGTGGTGGGCAGCGCGCTGCACACCGATCCGGCCGACCGTGGCCCGCTGACCCTCACCGCCAAGCGCTGGCACGCGGGCAGCCTCATCCTCGCCTTCGCGGAGATCGGCGACCGGAACGCGGCCGAGGACCTGCGCGGTACCTGGCTGGTCGTGGATTCCGGTGAGGTCGGCCCGACCGATCACCCGGACGAGTTCCACGATCACGAGCTCATCGGGCTCGCCGCCGTGACCACCGACGGCGAGCCGGTGGGCGAGGTGACGCACGTGTTTCACCACGGCCAGGACCTGCTCGTGATCCAGCCGCCCGGGCGGGGCCGCGGCGAGCTGCTCGTGCCGTTCGTGGCCCCCATCGTGCCCGAGGTGGACGTGGCGGCGGGCCGCTTGGTCATCGATCCGCCGCCGGGACTGATCGAGCCCTGACGTGCGCATCGACATCATCACGATCTTCCCCGGGTACTTCGGGCCGCTCGGCATGTCGCTCATCGGCAAGGCGGCCGACCGCGGCGACATCGAGTTCGGCCTGCACGACCTGCGGACCTGGGCACGTGATATTCACCACACCGTCGATGACACCCCTTACGGCGGCGGCCCGGGCATGGTGATGACCCCCGAGCCGTGGGGCGAGGCCCTGGACGCCGTGCTGCCGCCGGGGGCCGGGCCGCCGGACCCGTCCGGCCAGCAGCCGGTCCGCCTGGTGGTGCCCACACCGAGCGGCAGCCCGTTCACCCAGGAACTGGCGGTCGGCTACGCCCGGATGGAGCATCTCGTCTTCGCCTGCGGGCGGTACGAGGGTATCGACGCCCGGGTGATAGACGAGGCCCGTGAGCGCGTCGCTGTCGACGAGGTGAGCATCGGCGACTACGTGCTGGCCGGCGGCGAGTCGGCGGCCCTGGTCATGATCGAGTCGATCTGCCGGCTGCTGCCCGGCGTCCTCGGCAACGAGCAGTCCGCTGCCGACGATTCCTTCGGCGGCGGGCCTGACAGCGACATGGCCGGGCTGCTCGAGGGCCCGGTCTACACCCGGCCACGCGTCTGGCGCGATCGCGAGGTCCCGCCGGTGCTGCTGTCGGGAGACCACGCGGCCATCACGCGGTGGCGTCGTGACGCCGCGTTGCGCCGGACGGCGGAAATCCGCCCCGACCTGGCGGCCAGGCTGGAGCGGCTCGACGTGCGGGACAGGCAGGTGCTATCGGAGGCTGGCTTTCCGGTTAACGGCGAAGGTATGGCACACTAAAAGACGGCCCCTGAGCCTTACCAGTCATGCTCGGGGCGCACACTGGGGCAACAAAGTCCCGACCCTGAGAAGACCGTCACAGGACGCGGTACGCCCGCGCACGCTTACCGATCAACGAGGAACCACGTCATGGACACCGCGATTGCCGACCTTGAGCAAACTCAGGTCCGCCAGGACATCCCGGACTTTCGTCCCGGTGACACGCTGAAGGTGCACGTCCGGGTGAAGGAGGGCAACCGCTCGCGGATCCAGGTATTCCAGGGCGTGGTCATCCGCCGCCAGGGCGGCAGCGTGCGGGAGACATTCACCGTACGCAAGATCAGCTATGGCGTAGGCGTGGAGCGCACCTTCCCGGTGCACAGCCCGTCGATCGACAAGATCGAGGTGGTCACCCAGGGTCGGGTCCGCCGGGCCAAGCTCTACTACCTGCGCGGTCTGCGCGGCAAGGCGGCCCGGATCAGGGAACGTCGCGTCGGCAGCCGGTAGCGCCGGGTAGCGGGGACATGCGGCGATCCGGCCAGCGAGGGGCGCTAGGCTCACATCGATGAGGGACGACGAACAGAGGGCGGTAGAGCACGCGCCCCCGGAAGCCGGCGGGGACAAGCCGCAGTCGCCCGCTGACGACCGCGTCCCGTCGGCCGACGGCCGGATCGCGTCCCCCGGCCAGCACGCCGCGCCGGGCGACGGGCGGGTCCCGCCGGACGGCGCAGGGGGTTCTCCGGGCGGGCCGGCCGCGGGCCCGCAGCAAGCCGGAAACGGCGAAAAGCCACCGGACGCCGGGCCGCCCGGCCAGGGTGAGCAGGGAAAAGACGCCCCGGACGAGGACAAGTCCGACCAGGCCAAGGCCAAGGCCAAGCGCAAACACCGCGGCTCGTTCCTGCGTGAGCTGCCGATCCTGGTCGTGATCGCACTCGCCCTCGCGCTGATCATCAAGACCTACGCGTTCCAGGCGTACTTCATTCCGTCCGGATCCATGCAGAACACCCTGGCGATCGGCGACAAGGTCCTGGTCAACAAGATCGTCTATCATCTGCGGTCCATCCACCGCGGTGACGTCGTGGTGTTCAACGGCCAGGGATCGTGGAACCCGGGTCCGCCGCCCTCCACCCCCAACCCGTTCGACCGGCTCTACCACGCGGTCATCGGCCTATTCGGCGCCGCGCCGGGCCAGACGGACTACATCAAGCGCGTCATCGGCACTCCGGGCGACCATGTGGCCTGCTGCGACGCCCTGGGCCGGGTCACTGTCAACGGCGTGCCGCTCAACGAGAAGTCCTACCTCTACCCGGGGAACGCGCCGTCCGCCATGCACTTCAGCATCACGGTGCCGCCCGGCCGGCTGTGGGTCATGGGAGACCACCGCGCGGTGTCGGACGATTCGCGGGATCACGAGGGGTTCCCCGGCGGCGGGACCATCCCGGAGAACGAAGTGGTGGGCCGTGCGTTCTGGATCGTCTGGCCGCCCAGCAGGTGGCGGGTGCTGTCGATCCCGGCCACTTTCCAGCAGTCGGCCCTGAACTCGAACTCGAGCCAGTCCTCCGCGGCGCACGCGAGCGCGCCGGACCCGGACACGATGACGGTGCCGGCCGTCCCGGCCGCACCGCTCTTCCCGCTCGCGGCTGGCCTCGCCGGGGCCGTTCCGCTGACCTGGGGCCAGCGGAAGCTGCGCGGAGGCGTTCAGCGACGGCTAGCCCGACGGCGGCTCTCCCGGCGCGGGCTCCCCCTTTCCGGGCGCCGGTGAGCGGGGCGCCTAGCCTGGCTGGGAGGGGCGGAACTCGCCTACCCTCTTCGATGTCATGACCAAGGTCCTCCGCGAACCCCTGCCCGGTTTCAGCGCCCGGTCCGGGCCGCCCCGGGGAAGGCTCCCCGGGTACACGCCGCGCGTCTCGGCCGGCCTCGACGCGTACGAACGGGTTCTCAACCGGGCCGGCCTGTCCCCGGTGGCCGGCATCGACGAGGCGGGCCGCGGCGCCTGCGCGGGCCCGCTGGTGGTCGCGGCGGTTGTGCTCGGCCCGGGCGGCCGGACCTCGGTACCCGGCCTGGCCGATTCGAAAGAGCTCCAGCCGCCGGCCCGCGAAGAGGTCTACCGGCACCTGGTCGCCACCGCGTTCGCCTGGCACGTCGTGGTCATTCCGTCCGGTGACATCGACCGGCTCGGCCTGCACGTGTGCAACGTCACCGGGATGCGCCGGGCCCTGGCCGGCCTGCGCTGCAAGCCGGGTTTCGTGCTCACCGACGGGTTCCCCGTGCGCGGCCTCGGCGTCCCGTCGCTGGCCATGTGGAAGGGGGATCAGGTGGCGGCGTGTGTGGCCGCGGCGTCGATCCTGGCCAAGGTGACCCGGGACCGGATCATGACCGACCTGGACGAACGCCATCCGCAATACGGGTTCGCCCAGCACAAGGGTTACTGCACGCCGGAACACGGCAAGACCCTGATGGAGCACGGGCCCTGCCCGTCTCACCGGTACTCGTACGTGAACGTGATCGACGCGGTCCGCGCCCGCGCCGGCCAGGGGCCGGTCCCGGTCCCGGACGTAACAGGCGATACTGAGGCTGAGCTGGCAGCACGCGTAAACGGCGTAGCGAGCGGCAACGACACCCCAGGGGAGGTGAAGCGGCGTTCCCTCCCCGGCCTGACGGCCGGGGTCTGCCCGCCGTGACTGCGATGAGCGCAGAAGATCTCGAGAAGTATGAGACCGAGATGGAACTGCAGCTGTACCGCGAATACCGGGATGTCGTGGGGCTGTTCAGCCATGTGGTCGAGACCGAGCGCCGCTTCTACCTCACCAACCAGGTCGAGTTGAACGTGCGGACCGCCGAGAACGGCGAGGTGTTTTTCGAGGTGACCATGCAGGACGCCTGGGTCTGGGACATGTACCGCCCGGCCCGCTTCGTGAAGAACGTCCGGGTGGTCACGTTCAAGGACGTCAACATCGAGGAACTGGCCAAGAGCGACCTGGACCTGACCGACAGCAAGCAGGGCTTCACCACCTGATCCCGGGGCCGGCGCGTACCTTGCTGCGCACCTCCTGGCCCGCCCCTCCGGCTTGCCTTGGGGCTATGTTTCAGCCTTGCGCGAGCTGATCTCGCGGTCAGGGTTCAGCCGCCGCGCCGCCGCGCCGTTGCGCCGCGCCGCTGGTCAGTCGGCCGTGTCGGGCGGGAACTCGGCTGAGTAGGGCTCGGCGAAGTCGGCGGAGCGGCTGACGGCGCGCCATTTGCGGTCCTCGGCCAGGAGCTGCTCGTCGAGCCGGATCGACCGCTCGGCCGCGGTCACACCGAGCGGCAGGTGGTAGGGGATATCGCGGCGCTTGGCCACCTGGACGAGAATCTCGGCCGCGCGTGCGGGGTCGCCCGCGGGGCCGTCGGGGTTCTGCCGCAGCTGCGTGTTGACCGCACCGACGGTCTCGGCATAGGTCTCGGGGATGTCGCGGATGATCATCGAAGAACCTGCCCAGTCGGTCTTGAAGCCGCTCGGCTCGACGACGATCACCTTGACGCCGAACGGCGCGGTCTCGGCCTGCAGCACGCGGCTGAAGCCGTCAATGGCGAACTTGGCCGCCTGGTAGGAGGCGATGCCCGGCGAGCCGCCGACGCGCCCGCCCACGGACGAGAACTGCATGATCAGGCCGCCACCCTGCTCGCGGAGCATGGGAATGGCCGCCTTCGAGACGTTGTAGACGCCCCAGAAATTGGTCTCGAACTGGGCGCGGAAGTCCGCATCGGTGGTGGTCTCGATGGGCGACACGTTCGCGTAGCCGGCGTTGTTGACGATCACGTCGAGGCCGCCGAAGTGTCCGTGGGCCGCGGCGATGGCCGAGGCGGCGGCGGCCGGGTCGGTGACGTCGAGGGCGATGGGGTGGATGCTGTCGCCATACTCGGCGCCGAGGTCGGCGAGCTGCTCGGGGTGGCGGGCGGTCGCGGCGACGAGGTCGCCGGCCTCGAGCGCGGCGCGCACGAGGGCGCGGCCGAATCCGCGCGAGGAACCGGTGATGAACCAGATTTGCTTCATGCTCGTTAGTACAACACCGTTTCGTTAATAATGCAACCCGGTTGTGTTAGATTGAGGCTCATGGCGGTGCCGGACTTCCAGCGGGCACGCAGCGCCACGGCCAAGCAGCTGCGCGAGTCCGCGATCCTGGAGGCGGCGCGCGCGCTGGGGGCTGAGCGGGGTATCCGGCAGATCACGCTGACCGAGATCGCCGAGGCAGTCGGCATGCACAAATCGGCGATGCTGCGCTACTTCGAGACTCGGGAAGAGATTTTCCTGCGGCTGACCGCGGACGGGTGGCGCGAGTGGTCAAGGGCGCTGCGAACGGGGCTCGATGAGCTCGCGGCTCCGACGTCGGCGGCCGTGGCCGGGGTGTTCGCGAGCACGCTGGCGGCCCGCGGGTTGTTCTGCGACCTGCTCGCGCAGGCGCCGCTCAACCTGGAGCGCCACGTTTCGCTGGACGCGGTACGCGCCTTCAAGCTCGTCACCCTGGCCGAGGTCGACGCGATCGTGGCGGTGTTGAGGCGCCTGCTGCCCGGGCTGACCGAGCGCGACGGGGTCGACCTCATCGCGGCTGCGACCGCGCTGTCGGGCGCGTTCTGGCAGATGGCGACGCCCGGGCCTGAGGTCGCCGCGCTTTACCGGAGCGACCCTCGGCTCGCCCACGCGGTCGTCGACGTCGAACCGCGCGTCGCCCGGCTGCTGGAGGCCACGCTGCAGGGAATTCTCGGCTAGTCCCTGGCGGTGCCCGCGCCACCGCCTCCGCCGATCGCACTGGCCAGGGGCGCCCTGAGCCTGACCGGCAGCCAACAGGCTTCGCCACCTGATCCTCGGCCCGTGGCGCACCCTCGGGCGCCCCCGTTCGCCCGCGCCGTAGCACAGCCGTACGACATCGCGGCCCGGATCTCCACAGCCCCTGGCCCCGGCCCGCCCGCCGTCCACAGCCCGCCACGCCGTCCCCCGCGACGCCGCCCATCCGGCCACTGTCGGAGGCGGAGGTGATGGCGATGCGCCCCAAGGATGCATTGGGCCGCGATGGGGAGCAGGCCGCGGCCGAGTACCTGGAACGCAGCGGCCTGCGGATCCTGGCCCGCAACTGGCGGTGCTCGGAAGGCGAGATTGACATCGTGGCCGCCGAGCGCAGGGTGCTCGTCGTGTGCGAGGTGAAGACCCGATCCGGGACCAGGTACGGCACACCGCTCGAGTCGATCAGCCGGGCCAAGCAGCGCCGGCTCCGGCGCCTGGCCGTCCGCTGGCTGGCCGCGAACGGCGTGCTGTTTGACGAGGTGCGGGTCGACGCGGCCGGCGTCACCCGCGACCCGGCGGGTGGCTTCAGCATCGAGCACGTACGCGGGATCGGCTGATGGCACTGGCGCGCACGCACTCGGTAGCCCTGGTAGGGGTGGAGGGCCATCCCGTCGCGATCGAGGCGGACATCGCGAACGGCCTGGTCGGGCTGCTGCTGGTCGGCCTGCCGGACACGGCGCTCCGGGAGGCGAGGGATCGGATCCGCGCCGCCATCACCAATAGCCGCGAGCACTGGCCGCAGCGCAGGATCACGGTGGGACTGTCCCCGGCCAGCCTGCCGAAGCGCGGCAGCAGCTTCGACCTGGGCATAGCCGTGGCGATCGTGGCCGCGGCGGGCGCGGCCCCCGTCGCGGCCCTGGACCGGGCCGTCTTCCTCGGCGAGCTCGGCCTGGACGGCCGGCTGCATCCGGTCCGCGGCATCCTGCCCGCCGTGGCCGCCGCGGCGGGCGCGGGGTTCGACGAGGTGGTGGTGCCGCAGTCCAACGCTCCGGAGGCGGCCCTCGTGCCGGACATGAGGGTGATCAGCGCGCCGAGCCTGACGGCCGTGCTCGGGTGGATCCGCGGCGACGGAGCGGGCATTGGCCCGGACGCCGCGCGAGTTTTCGAGCCCGGCACCGCGACCACGCCGGGCCCAGTCCTCGCGGGCCC
>Ga0070714_100000268_pt1 | contig 39805 bp, 25 predicted proteins | sample LARL83metaG_FD_65450 | JGI IMG/M metagenome (GOLD analysis project Ga0070714, IMG submission 65450) | Corn, switchgrass and miscanthus rhizosphere microbial communities from Kellogg Biological Station, Michigan, USA - LAR L8-3 metaG | ecosystem: Host-associated > Plants > Roots > Rhizosphere ... | reverse complement strand
GCCGGCCTCGGTCCAGGAGCCGCAGTAGAGCCAGTTGCCGGAGATGGTGGTGCCGTCATTTTTAAGCCAGGCAAAACCTGGAAGTTGCTGGCCTGCTTTGATGGTGACGTTCGTCTTGGGGTCGGTGATGTCGACGAGCGCTTTGCCGTTGATTTCTTTCGCGACTTCCGCCAGCGAAGGATTGTACGGATTGGTGTAGGCGAATGACGCATTCAGAATCGGATCGGGAAATTTTCCGCCGTCTTTCTGATAAAGATCGCGAACTTTCAGAAAAATTGTGGCCAGAATTTCCTGATCGAGTCTGGCTTGACCCGGCGGCGGCAGGGCGACATTTTTCCATTGCAGCCAGCGGGCGGAGTTCACGAAGGTTCCGTCCTTCTCGGCAAAACCCGCGCCCGGCAGGCGATAGACGGTGGTGTTGATCTGCTTCATCTCGTCGGTCGAGATGCCGGGGGCGCGCCAGAACTCGCTGGTCTCATCGGGATAAATTTCGCAGACGACCAGCCAATCGGCTTTCTTCAGCGCGTCAATATTCTTCTGCGAATCGGGCCCGATCATTACTCCATTCATGCCGAAGGCGAAGATGCCTTTGACTTTGCCTTCGTACATATCGTTCCAAATGTTGACCCAGGAATAGTTGCGGTCGATCTTCGGCAGATAGTGGAAGGCGTAGTCGTTTTCTTTTGTTGCCGCCGGACCGTACATCGCTTTGAGGAACGAGACGGCGAACTTCGGCGTGTTGGACCAGTAGTTGAAGGAATCCCAGGGATCGGGTTTCGCGGTGGTGGGAGTGATGCGCTTTAAATAAGTGGCGAGATCGGTATCCGCGGGATTCGGCATTTTCAGATAGCCGGGCAGAATGTCGAAGACTCCGGCCATATCGGTTGCGCCTTGAATATTCGAATGGCCGCGCAATGCGTTGATGCCGCCGCCGGCGCGTCCGACGTTGCCCATGAGCAATTGCAGCATGGCCGCGGTGCGAATGATCTGAGTGCCGAAGCTGTGCTGGGTCCAGCCGACGGCGTAGATGATGGTGGCGACTTTTTTCATGTCGCCGTCTTTGCGGATGGATGTGAAGAGATCAGCAGCCTTCAGGAAATCGGCCTGCGGAATGCCTGTGATGCGCTCGACCATCTCCGGGGTGTAGCGCTCGTATTGCTTCTTCAGGAGTTGGAAGACGCAGCGGGGGTGCTGCAGCGACAGATCATAGGCGGTCTTTGACGGGAGCATCGGGGGCGGTACAGCGCCGCCGGCGGACTTCGCGCCGATCGGACTGGCCGCTTGATATCCTTGGCCGCCACCTGTGTCGCTATTGTGAGGATGCGCAGGAGCCGCACTTGCGACTGCGGCGGTTGCCGTCTTCCCCGCCATGTCTCCGCCTTCTTCGTAGTTCCAACTCGACTTGTCGTAGGTCTTCTTTTCTGGATCGAAGCCGGAGTAAAGGCCGTCATCGGGAAGTTTGAATCCTTCCTTGATGATGAACGCGGCATTGGTGTAGTTGACCAGGTAATCGTGAGCGATGCGGTTGTTGGCGATCGCGTAGTTGATCATGCCTCCGAGGAAGGCGATGTCGGCGCCCGCGCGAATCTGGAGATACATGTCGGCGGTCGCGGCGGTGCGCGTCAAACGGGGATCGACGACGATGGTTTTCGCATTGCGGTGCAGTTTGGCTTCGATGGCCCACTTGAAGCCGCAAGGATGGTTCTCGGCGGGATTGCCGCCCATGATCAACATCAAGTCAGTGTTCTTGATGTCGATCCAGCCATTGGTCATTGCACCGCGTCCGAATGTGGGCCCCAAACTGGAGACCGTAGGGCCGTGTCAAACCCGAGCCTGGTTTTCCAGGTAGCAGACCCCCAGGCTGCGCATGGTCTTGACGACCAGATAGTTGAAGTCGTTAGTGTCGGTGCATCCTCCGGTGAAGGCCATGCCCTCGCAGCGGTTGACGGTGTGACCCGCGGCGTCTTTCTCCATGAAGCTGTCGTCGCGGGTCTTCTTCACGCGTTGCGCAATTTCGCTGTAGGCCTGGTCCCAGGAGATGTCTTCCCAATCGGTGGCTCCGGGGCGGCGGACCTGCGGCTTGAGAAGGCGACGATCGTTCATGATGTCCTGCTCGAGCGAGGAGCCTTTGGGGCATAGAGTGCCGCGGTTGATGGGATGGTCGGGATCGCCCTCGACGTGCACGACCTGCGGGATCGCGTTCTTGGCCTTGTCGCCAAGCGTATAGATGATGACGCCGCAACTTACCGAGCAATAGGGACACGTGCTGCGGGTTTCGCTGGCGCGCGAAATCTTGAGGCTCTGGGTTTGGGCGTAGACGGGAGTGAGGTCGAATCCGAGCGCGGAGATGCCGGCTCCGCCAAGTACGGCGCCCTTGAGGAAAGTCCTGCGGGAGAATTCCATTTCAAGCCTCCAGCGAATCTGCCGCACCTGGTCGATTACGATGCGGACCCGGAGAAACTCTAAGATGTGAAACGCAGGTTATAGGTTGCGGACGCCGTGACGCCGAGCGACCGAGTCGAACACGAACTGATTCGGGAGACTATAGTCCTGTGCGGGAGTGGAGTCAATCAGGGAGATGGGTTAGCCTTTCCCCGAGGGCTATTTTTTTGAAAGAAGGCGAGGCTCGTTTCGACGAACTGATTTGCCGCTTGCAGAAAGACGGGGCCGTGGCCGCCGTTGGGCACAACCCAGAGAGCGGATCGGGGGATTGACCGATACATTTCGACCGCCATCTCGACGGGATAGAGGAAGTCGCGGTCTCCATAGACGATGAGGGTCGAGGCGGTGATTTTCGCCAGGGACGATGGAGTGAAATTCATATCGTCGTAGCTATCTTTCATGCCGCGCTGCCATTCCCACAAAGCGACAATCTGGTCGTCGCCAAGCTTGTGCCGTTTGCGCATAACATCCCATTCGCTGGGTGGGTGATCGTCTACGGAAACCTGGCGCATGACGGCGCGGGCTTGTTCTGGAAAATGCATGGGCTGACCGCAACCATCGCGTCGACTCGACTGGGCTGGATGGTCGCCATGTGGAGAAGGATGTTGCCGCCCATGCTCAGGCCGACAGCCTTACATTTCTGAATGCCAAGATGATCGAGGAGAGCAAGGGTGTCGAGAGCGCACTGCCGGTGGGTAATGGTTCTTGGAGGATTGCTTGAGCGGCCGTGACCGCGCGCGTCGGGTGCGACGAGCAGGTATTGCTTGGCAAATTGATCGCGCCCGGCATAAACCCAATCCTCGGAACAGCCACCGCCGCCGTGCAAAAGGAGCAGCGGATCGCCCGCACCCTCCGTCGTGTAGTGCATGTCGATGCCGTTTAGCTGAACCGTTGCTGTGTTCATGGCGTGCATTATTGCTGCGCACGGCTGAACAAACAATCTAGTAAGTGTGGGTGATAGAATGCAGAATCCACTTACAGCCAGTGTCGGCAAGCTATTTTCCGGACACTTGGCACTTCACGCCTGCTCTAGTCAACAATTGACCAGTGAAACTCTCTTCATGGCAGCGTCGTATCCAACGGGCACAAGAACTTGCGGGCCAGCACCGGTTCGCGACGGAGATCCTCGGGTTCTACATCCACGTTGCGCGCTTTCAGGAAGAGTTGAATACGCGGATGGGCGCGGCTTTTCCGCGCCAGACCTCCGAAGGTCACACGGAACTCAGCGCGGAAGAATTATCACGGCTCAGTTCGAGGTTTGAGGCGTTTCTATCTTTGGCCGAAGAGCACGGGCCGAAGGCGCTGGCCGAACTCAGTCGCGATATTCGCGGCCGCGGCGATGGCTTCTGGGCGGGGCTTTTGAATGGTGCGTGGATAATGCACTCTCCGTCGGATGCCCAGGGATTTCTGGCGCTGGCATTCTTGCAACCCTACGCTGAACTGGTGCGCTCGCGCGCCGGGCTGAAGCCCAGGGACGTTGCGCACGCAGTGTGTCCCTTCTGCAATCGGAGGCCCGGATTCGGCGTCATGCGACAAATGGGCGACGGCGCTTCGAGGTCGCTGGTGTGTTCTTTCTGCCTGGCGGAGTGGGGCTTCCGGCGGCTTGTTTGCCCCGGATGCGGCGAGGAGAACGACAAGAAGCTTCCCGTCTTCACTGCCGATGACTTTGATTACATTCGCGTGGAGTGTTGCGAGAGTTGTAAGACTTACATCAAGACAGTGGACCTCACCAAGAATGGACATGCAGAGCCGGTAGTCGATGAACTGGCATCGGCCCCGCTTGATCTGTGGGTACAGGAACGCGGCTACGCCAAGCTGCAGTGCAACCTCATGGGGATGTGACTGTACTCGCCCCTCCGGTCCAAGATGAGGACCGGATGTGTTAGGTTCACTTTCTGGGGACAACGGCAGCAGCAGTGCCGATTTCACTATGGCTTGGATTCCGCCGATCTTGCTTCCGGACGAATTCAATGCCGCGTCGTATTTCATCGACCGGCATATGAGTGAAGGCCGCGCTGAGAAGATCGCCATCGAGTGCGGTGATACGCACATAAGTTATCGCCAACTCTGCGAACGCGTGAACCGTTTGGGAAATGGCCTGCGGAGCTTGGGCGTACGGATTGAAGAGCGCGTTCTGTTGCTACTCCTCGACACTCCGGAATTTGCGGCAAGCTTTTTCGGAGCGATCAAAATAGGCGCGGTACCGGTTCCGGTCAACACGCTATTGAAGCCCGCCGACTACAGGTACCTGCTCAATAATTCGCGGGCGCGGGTGGCCATTGTCAGCGAGCCTCTGCTGCCTCTGATTCAGGCAGTTCCCCGAAACGAGTTGCGGCACCTGGAAAACATTGTTGTGGTTGGCGGCAAACCGGGGACTGGACTGCTCAGCTTTGATGAACTCTGCCAGAGCAGCACTTCCGAGTTGGAAGCCGCGCCGACGAGCAAAGACGATGCAGCTTTTTGGCTGTACTCCTCCGGCAGCACGGGGCAGCCGAAGGCGTGCGTTCACTTACAGCACGACATGGTCGCGAGCGTAGAGCGTTACGCCAAAGCAATTCTCAAAATCGCGGAGAGCGATCGCTTCTTTAGCGTGGCCAAGCTTTTCTTTGCATACGGTCTTGGAAATGGGCTCTACTTTCCGTTGGCGGTGGGTGGAACCAGCATTCTGTTGCCGGGTCCTCCGCGGCCGCAGAGTGTCTTTGAAGTGATCGAACGGCACCGTCCGACGCTGTTCTTCTCGGTTCCGTCGAATTATGTGAAGCTGCTGGCGCATCCGACCGCTGGTGGAAGAGAGTTCGATCTATCCTCGGTGCGACACGCGATCTCAGCAGGTGAAGCCCTGCCTGCCGCGGTCTTTCACCGGTTCAAGGAACGTTTTGGAGTTGAGATTCTCGACGCGATCGGATCGACCGAAGGATTGCACATGTTGATCTCCAATGCTCCGGGAGAGGTACGGCCCGGATCGAGCGGCAAAGTTCTTCCCGGATTCAAAGCGAAGATCCTGGACGACAACAATCATCCTGTCGCACAAGGAGAGATCGGAAACTTGCTCGTTAAGGCGGACTCAACGTGTGCTTTCTATTGGAATCAACATGAGAAAACGAAGGATACGATCGAGGGCCATTGGATCCGCACCGGCGACAAGTATTACCAGGATGAGGACGGCTATTTCTGGTATGCAGGACGATCGGACGACATGCTGAAAGTCAGCGGCGTCTGGGTGAGTCCGATCGAGATTGAACACGTGCTGAGTGAGCATCCGCTGGTGCTGGAGGCTGCGGTGGTATTTCGCCAGGATGCGGACGAATTGTCGAAGCCAGTGGCCTGTATCGTGTTGCGCGACGGCGCAGTAGGCACGCCGGAACTCGGACGCGAGCTACAGGAGTACGTGATCGGACGTTTACCGATCTTCAAACGGCCTCACTGGGTGGAGTTTCTTTCTGAGCTTCCAAAAACTGCTACCGGGAAAGTGCAGCGCTTCAAACTTCGGGCGGCTCCCCAGGGCGAAGCGCTCTGAGTATTTGGTAGTTGTGCAGTTTGGCCTATGCGCGAGGCATGATGAGCATGAGATCCTTCGCTTCGCCTGAAGAACGGCTACGCTCAGGATGACAACCTTATATTTGACGACAAACGCACCGCTACCGAGTATTTCCAGATAAAAGCGGCGCCGCTTTGCTGACACGGCGCCGCTTTGTTCCAGCGAATCCTACTGCACGGTTACAGTGACGTCGTCGAGGTACATGTACGTCAAGTCACCGAATCCATCCTGGTGATCGTTGAAGTAAATGCGGATGGTCTGGCCTTTGTAGGTAGTCAGATCGTAGGTGACCTGTGTCCAGGTCTGCGTGTTGGAGCATACCTTCATAATCTGCGCCAGCGTCGTGCCCGAGCTGTTTTGCACCTGGGCTTCCTGCCAGTCGTAGGTGATGGTGTCGGTCGTCGCCGGCCAATACCAGAAGGTGAGCGTCGCCTTGGTGGCGGTGCTGGGAATGGTGATGGTCTGATAGAGGAAATCATCTCCATTCGGTTCGCCGCCCGAACTGGCGCCGTCAATGGCGCTGAAGCTTCCGGAGTGTTTCTGCACCGTGGAAGCAGTGGGTACGGCCGCGCCTCCAGTCGTCCAGTTGGCCAGGGTTCCGGTTTCAAAAGTGCCGTTCTGAATCAACTGGGTGGATGGAGCCGTTACGGTTAACGCGACGGTTGTGGTTTGCGTAAGCGTGCCCGACGTGCCGGTCACGGTCACCGTGCTGGTGCCCGTCGCGGCGGTCGAAGACGCAGTAAAGGTCAAGGTTGAAGTTGCACTGCCGTTGGCCGGGGGAGTGACGGGATTGGTGGAGAAGGCCGCCGTCACACCGCTCGGCAAACCGGACGCACTCAGCGTGGTCGCTGAATTGAATCCGTTCTGGCTGGTGACCGTGATGGTGCTGGTGGCGTTCGTGCCCTGCTGCATGCTCACGGTGCTCGGCGATGCCGCGACAGTGAAGCCCGGAGTGCCAGCGCCCACGGCGAAGATGAGATCGTCGTGGTCGTTGTAAGAACCGGTCGTGCAGGAAGAGGCGCTGCCCTGGTAGCGGAACTGCGCACGCACAGCCTGCAGAGTGCCGCTGGGCAAGGTGTAGTTCGCCGTCAGTGTTTGCGCGCCAGCCCCCGTGGGAGTGATCGATCCGATCAAGACCCATGTCGGACTGTTGGCATTGGCAGTGTAGTAGAGGTCAAGGTGGTCCGAGGTAAATGAACTGTAAGCCCAGACCGTTGCGCTGACCTTTACTGTCTTACCGGCGGCGAGCGCACTGCCGTCGGTGGTGGCGACTACGAGGCGGTCGTTGGACTCATCGGAGTGGAAGGTTCCCGATGTGCCGTCGGCGCAGGAGTTGTTGATGGTGTTCGGTTGATTCGGTTCCGAGCCGCCCGACAGGGTGTCACGACCGAGAAGGAGTGATGGTCCGGAGTCGCATCCTGAGCCGGCACTCGAGCACTCCGGCGCCTTGAGCGTGGAGTTGTAGGCGGCCGTTTGCAATCCGACCGACGAGTTTACGGTGAGGGCGATCGCGGTGCTGTGGGTGAGCGTGCCCGAGGTGCCAGTCACGGTAACCGTAGCCGCACCGATTGTCGCGGTTGCGGAGGCGGTCAGCGTAAGGGTCGAGGTCGCACTGCCGTTGGCGGGTGGAGTGACCGGGTTCGTCGAAAACGCCGCCGTTACTCCGGTCGGCAGGCCCGCAGCGCTGAGCGTCGTCGCCGAGGAGAAGCCGTTCTGACTCGTGATGGTAATCGTGCTAGTACCGTTGCCGCCTTGAGTGACCGTCACCGAAGAGGGCGAAGCTCCGATAGTGAAGTTGGCCTGCGCGACTGCATTCACCGTCAGGGCAATTGTGGTGGAGTGCACCGTGGAACCGGACGTTCCGGTAATCGTCACCGTGGCGGTTCCTGTAGTTGCGGTGGACGAAGCGGTGAGCGTGAGGGTTGAGTTCGCGCTGCCGTTTGCGGGCGGAGTCACCGGATTGGTCGAGAACGTCGCGGTCACACCGCTGGGCAAGCCAGAGGCGCTGAGAGTCGTCGCCGCGTTGAATCCGTTCAGACTCGTTATGGTGATGGTGCTGGTTCCATTTGAGCCTTGCGTAACAGTCAATGAATTTGGCGAGGCACCGATCGTGAAATCGGGCGTCTGGGTGGTGCCGCATCCCGGAAACTTGAAGTTCGCGATGCGGGTGTTCCAGTTAAAACTGCCGGTGGTCTTCATGTACTCTTCGGTGAACCAGAAGGTACAGTCGTCGACCGGGTCGACCTGCATGGCACTGTAGTCTCCCCAGCGAGAGAGGCTGTTACCGCTTTGCGAGCCGGTGCCGCTGACGATGTTGACCTCCGATTCCAGCGTGCTGGCAGGATCGGTCGGCACGCGTCCCGCAAAGCGCACCGAGGGCGAGACGGAACTGCTCGACACGCTATAGCCGAGCGCCAAGTCTCCGGCCTGATCCATGGCGACGGAGCCCATCCAGCGGTAATTGGAGTCGGGAGCGAAGGTACCTTGCTGCGCGACTGTGGGAGTGCCCGAGGGATTCTGGATTTCATACCAGCGGACACCGCCTCCGGAGCCAGCGACCACCGAGTGATTCACGACGAGCGATTCGTGCGTACCGAAGTTGCGGTACGCCAAACGGTACATGAGGCGGTCGGCGAGTGAATCGAGTTGCTGCGTTGTGCTGGGCTGCGGAATGCAGGTACCGCCTCCGCATACCGGACTGAAGGCCGCGACATTGACGACGGTTGGACCGGTGAAGGTGGAGTTGGCTGGATTGGTGAAGTCTACGTGGAATTTGAAAAGGTTCAGGTTGTTGGTGCCGAAATACAGCATGTAGTTCGGCGAGCCGGCAGGAGGAGTGGTAGTGCCATCGAGATCGGATGGCAGCAAACCTCCGACAGACGTCCCTTGCTGGAAGCAGACCTGAGTAGCGGTTGCGCCTGTCAGCATGGCTGCGCGATTGTAGGCGCAGGCGTCGGCACCAACGAATGTAGTGCCGCCGGCGAACATGTTAAACGTCTCATAGTATGCATCGGACCAGACACCCATCTTCGGATAGTCGTCGAAATTCGAATACTGGAATGAGTAGCGGTTGTAGGTTCCAGTAGCGTCGGACGTGGTCGATACGGCAATGCACTGCAGGTAGGGCGTGGTTGAAACCGAGAACTGGCTGAAGATCCAGCGCTGTGCGATCTTGTCATAAAGAACGATCGGGTCGCCGTCGTTGTTGGTCTGACAGCCGCCACCGAATCCGGACCACAGGGTGTTGCCGGCGGTCGGTCCGGCGACGAGGGCGCCGGTGGATTTGTTGAAGACGGCGAAAGAAGTATTCACCCACTGCACGTATTGTGTGGCGCCCACGGTACCTTCCGTATCAGGCGGAGCGCTGGTCACACTGAATCCGTATTGCGCGTTGCCCAGGCCTTCAAAACTCAGAATGACCGGAGGCGTGGGAGGAGGAACAGTGCTGACTTGGATAACGGGGTCCTCCTGCGGCGTGAGTCCGGGAGGAAGAGGTATCAGTTTCATGGGCTCGATCGGCCGACGCTCGAGCGAAGGCGGTGGGGCATGCTTGATCATTTCACTGAGTGGCAGAGAAACATCGTGATGAACATCGCGGCGAACGGTGGTGGGGCCCGACTGCGCAAACAGAGCAACGTTGGACAACAACAACCCTATCGCCAGCGCAAAACGCTGGACGGTCAAACCACTTGGTGTTGACATATTTTTCTCTCCTGAGTTCTCGAATCGGAAACAGGGCGATCTCTCTCATCCCGACTTAGCGGCGCATGTATCGCGGCGGCGCACTTCTTGTGGCGTTTCGAAGGGCGAACTACTATCGAAAATAGTTGGCATAATAACGGAGGTTTCATGTTTTGTTTCAGGAAATTTTTGGAAGATGTGAAAAACGAACAAGCCTTCCCGAAATAGGAAAGCCCGGGCGGTCGGTTGGGTAGATCGGTGAAATGCGGCTAGGGACAGCCGGTTTGAGTTATTCGGATTCCGTCGTCAGGAAATGACGAGGTGTCGTCAAACGATTTAATAGATTCTTCTAAGACTTCACACAGGGTCGTTCCTCGGAAGGGCCTTCGGGCAACGTCAAAGTACAGCCCCACATGAGTTCAAATACTTCCCGCACAGAGTGTTCGAGCAGCGGGACCCAACTCTCGCGCTTGGTCGAGTTATTTGCCAGCAGCTCAGTGGTCGTCTTCACGGTTTTACCCCCAGCAGTGGTATGACGCTATCTCTGACGTGTTCGGGCGTAAAGGGCTTGCGAATGTAACCTCGCGCCCCTGCGGATAGGGCCTGTACTACATGAGATTCGCTGCCCTCGGTGGTAATCATGATGACAGGAACGCCCCTGGCATTCTCCACGCCGGAGAGTTGTTTCACAAACTCCAGGCCATCCATCACGGGCATGTTGATGTCACAGAAGATCAGATCAACCCGGTTTTCCGCCAGCACGGCCAAGGCCTCAACCCCGTTTCCGGCCTGGAAGACCGAGGTCAGGTCGATTCCAGCCTGACGCACAGAGCGTTCCACAATTTTTCTCATCACGGAGGAATCGTCCACAATCAGAGCGCTGATGCTGTTCATGAGAATTACTCTTTCCTTCCCGGAAGTTGAGTGGTTGCACTTCCGCTCGGATTACAAGACGGGGACATTTCTCTAGATGTCCAGCGTCTAGCTTTGGTACTTAGGCAGAGCTTCGCACTGCTTCACGATCCGCTGAGTTTGGGCGGAAGTGAGATTGAGGAATTCAAAACCATAGATTCTGCCGCTATGCCACCTGATCAGGGCCGACACGCGATCGCCCACCACCGGCTCCAATTCAACGGTGTCACCCAGGTAAGGATTCGCTAATCAGGGCTGACATTCCGCTTGCGCTTATTTCGAGACTCATGCCGCGAATCGCCGCATGACCTTTGGGTAAACAGTGATCGGGGCGCTGAAACGGTATCGATCATGACGTCTGCAGTCAACGAAGTTGGTCGACGCGTCAGCGGGAACTGGATCGGTCCTCATGAGATAGTCTCCCTTTCGTACTAACATCGGCGGGCGGAGTGCTTCCCTTTAGCGGGGTTTCAATGGAGGTGAGAGAGTTGGAAAGAGGCGACAGGAATCAATTGGCTGGGGCACCGGCACGGGCGGTTTCAACGGACCTGGATTTCTCAAGAAAGCGACCAGGGATCCTCGTCCGCGAAAGTTAGAGGTTGCTGCTCGTGCAAAACATCAGCAGATCACGCTGCGTCCACGCGGGAAACCGGCCGCTCCTGCAGCAGGAGTTCGGTAGCACGGACTCGCCGGTCGGAATGAAACCACCTTTGTATGACGTTATCGCAAAGAAAGTTGGCAAGAGAGAGCAGGCTCATGCCCTGATGGTGGACCATCCAAGAACCGACGAGTTCAAATCGAGGACCGAAGAAGCGCTTGCGGCCAGGAGTATAGTCGGCCGCTTCCAAGAAGCCGTACGAGCCGAACCACCCGAGAGCATTCATACGATGGAGGTTGGCAAGCGCGGCTTTGCCATCAACATTCAGAGAAAGGAATGTGGAATAGGGTGAAACCACCATAGACTCGGACTCACTTCTTTTGAGCGCCAGATTGGGCACGCCAAACGCCTCGTAGTGATAGTCTCCAGCTTCGTTTCTCTTGGAGCAGGCGGACTCCGAGATACCCCAGGGAATTCCCTTGCTCGCTGCATATTCCTGCTGAGAGCGCACCGCTGCAAGGCTGGTGCGATCAAGGAGTGTATTGGGATAGTTGCGCAGCCAGATGGCAGGCATGAGGTACTCGAACATGGTGCCCGTCCACGAGAGCATCACCGTCCGGCCGTGATCGCTAACACAGGGCCGGCCAAGGCGGAACCAACAATCCTGGGGAATGTCCTCTTTCGCGATGGCTACGAAAACGGCCGTCCGCGGCTCGGTAGCCAACAAGTCGTAGTAATAAGGTTGTAATTCTTCAGACTGCGCGTCGAAGCCCACCGACAGTTGGAGGCGCTTCTCGTCCAACAAGAATGAAAAATCCATCGCGTTTGCGAGATCATTTGCCTGCTTGCTGATTTTGCGCAGGCTCTCAATCAGACGAAGAGCATTCTCTCGCGCTTGCTCGAGTAAGAGCCGGAGGCGTTCAGCGGCCGATGCATTACCGTTCAGGGTGGATTGAAACCTATCGAGGCTTATTTCGAACTCGGCAATCAGGTCGGGCAATTGCTGTAAGGGGACGTCGTCGGTAAAACTCGCACCGTCTGACAGAATCTTTTTCAGTGACGCGAACTCTGGGAGTTTCCAGGGAGTATAGGACATCGCCATGTCGCGAACATTCTGGAATCTCGAGAGTGCCTGATCACGGAACCACTCAGCTTCAGAACTAGAGGCGGAATCGGCGGCGGATTTCTTTTCGCTCAGCACGTCGTCGGAGAAACTTAAGATCGACGTGAGCCAATCTTCTTGATTGAGTTGCTCTGCGCAGCGTGAGAACTGGCGCTTTGGAAGTACCTGCAAATTTACAAGGACGCGAAGATGGTCAAGGAAACCCTCGGCAGTTCCTGTGGAGAACAGGGGCTGATCCAGGCGATCGATGCATCCTTGCCGCAGCGTCCAGAGAGAGGCCACCAGATTACCGCTGTCTACCGAAGAGATGAAAAACGGAGGTTTCGGTTCCAGGGTCCGCGTGTCGTACCAGTTCAACAGGTGGCCGCGGTATTTAGACAAGCGGGCTAGAGTGTCCAGCGTCTTCTGCGTCAACTGAACCATCTCTGGAACTGTGAGATAGCCGAATTCGACCGCCGCTTGCCTCGCATTGAGAAGCAGGCCCACGTTGGTCGGGGAGAGGGTAGGTGTAATTTTTCTCGGCTCATCCTGAACGTTATCCGGGATCAGCCAGTTGTCTTCTTTGCTGGAAAACTCGGCGAAGTACCGCCAGATATACAACGCGGACTTGCGAAGAAGTAGCACATCTTTGCCGGTAATCTCGTGCGCCGGTTCGAGCGGGCTGGCGTTGAGCCAAAGAGCGATTAACTTGCTGCAGGCCCAGAGAGCAACAACCGGAACTGCAGGCAGCAGCGCATGAGGACGAGTCAGCCAAATCAACAGACCAAGGCCGGCGGCGAGAAGTGGCATCCAGTCAATGTATCGATCGAAGGGAGCCCGGCGATCTCCGATCTCAGCTTCTGCAGCGGTTTCCCATTCGAGCAGGCGCTCGTGGGTAACGGCATATCGGACGATGGCGCGCACCACGGCATCGAGCGACAGCAGTGTCTGGTGAAGCAAAAGCGTCAGCGTCAGCAAGACCGTAAAGTTTGCAGCAAAGAGAGTACCCAGCGCGGCGCGGGTAATTCCCATCTGACGGGCCATCGCCGCGCGAACCACGCCAAAGGCAAATTCGAACCATGCGGGAACAAACAGAATGCAAATCGTCGCCAGCGTCCAGCGGATAGGGTGATTTGTTGCCAGCCAGCCAAACAAAAATAGAACAAAGGTCGCCGGCTCAACCAAGCTGCGGCGCAGGTTGTCGAGAATCTTCCAGCGCGAGAGCAACGAAATCGGATTCGGAACCAGCGCGCCAGATTCGTTGGGCACCTGATCCGTCAGCCATTGCACGATCTGCCAGTCGCCCCGGAGCCAGCGATGTTTGCGCCGGTTATAGGCGCTGTAATGCGAGGGATAGTCCTCGATCACGATGATATCGGTGGTGAGTCCAGCTCGAGCGTACGCTCCTTCAATCAGGTCGTGGCTGAGCAATGCATTCCGCGGAAAGCGGCCGTGGAGAACATGAAGCATCGTATCCACTTCATAGATGCCTTTCCCGGTGAATGTTCCTTCGCCATACAAATCTTGATAAACATCGGACGTTGCATGGGTGTATGGATCGAGTCCAGTTTCACCGGCGAAAATGGCCGCCAACCGGGAGCGAGCAGTCGACAGGACGCTGACGCCGACGCGGGGCTGCAAAATGCCATAGCCCGCGACCACAATATTTTTCAGCGGATCGATAATCGCCTGATTCAAAGGATGGGCGATCGCCCCGACCATGCGATGCGCGGAACCACGGGGAAGTTCGGTGTCCGTATCGAGGGTGACGACGAAGCGGACCTTGGGAAGGATCGAAAGGTCGCCTTCTTTTACCGGAAAACTGTCATATTGTCCGCGGAGCAGTTGATTCAGATCGAGCAGTTTTCCGCGTTTCCGCTCCCAGCCCATCCAACCGCGCTCGCGCGGATTGTAAACGCGGTGACGATGAAGCAGGAAAAATGAGCCGGCATTTTTCGGGGCGTAACGCTCGTTCAGTTCGCGGACTAATTTCGCGCACAAAGCCACGAGCGAACTGTCTTCTTCCGCGGGGTGATCGGAGTCCGACAGATCGGACACGACCGCAAAGTGAATGTTGCGATCGTGATTGCCAAGGTAACGTACCTCGAGACCTTCGACCAGGCGGTGTACTTGCTTCTCGTTGAGCAGCAACGTCGGAATCGCGACCATGGTCACGCAGTCGTCGGGAATGCCCTCGGAAAAGTCGAGTTTGGGCAAACTGTCCACCGGCATCAAGTTGGTGGTCAGGTAGTTCATCAACTGAACGGCCGCCTGAGAACTGGGGAAGAGCAAAATCAACATCGAAAGCAACACGAACTGCGGCGAGGTCGCGGCAGGAGTCAACAACCATAGGGCCGCGGTAATAATGACCAGAGTCAGAATCGCAATTCCGAAAAGAAGAAACTCATCCGGGTGTCGCCGCAAGAACGTCCGAAGGCGTTCGCCTGCAGGTGGGTGAAAGCCGACCCTCTCCCACAGGACTCTCGTTCCTTCACTCATGAGGTAGTAGCCAATATGGCATTCGCGCAGCTCAATGCGCTTGTCGCCAAACCTCCTTTCATGGGCCTTTTGCGCCAAGGCGAGCGCCTCTTGCGCGACTTCCATTTCGGTGCGGTCACTATAACGAGCGATTCCGGCTATCCTCTCTCGGTACACACTCCGGCTTTCCGCATCCATGGCGGAGAATGCGCCGACAGGGTCTTGGCGAAGAATCACATCGAAGGGAATCAGGGACTCGAGCAACTCCTCCCACGAGGCTTGCATGACGTCGCGGAAAGTACGGATGAGAGCTGTGATGTGCTGGCCCGGTGCGCTCGTGGGATCTTTTAGGAGAGAGCTGGACCGAGCAGCGATTTGCTCCAGCACAACGAGCTTCAACGCAGGTACGAGGGCTCCGATCTCATGAAACTCGAGCGGCGTGTTTTCCTCGAAAACTATGCAGAGTTCCTGAAACGTTCTCTCGGAAAAAGCGTAATCGGTTTCCTCGAAAAATACCTCTGCGATAGCCAGCACACGTGGCACGACTTCGTCCTTGAGGCGGACATGCGGCACGCTTGCCATCGGGCCCAATTCATTCGCGAGGGCGCGAGCTACGGAGAAAAGTTGGTGCTCGTTGTCGCGGAGCCAGAGTAGATCTTCCGAATTCGGCATCTGCTCGAAGGCTGCATCCACCTTGGAGAAGACCCTTTCGAATGTAGAGGTGAGCTCCGCACAATGCTTGGAGAAGGTATCCGACGACCTGGTTCCAGGGACCCAACCCAGACTCGCGGCAATTTCTCGCGCGACACTGCGTATCGCTTGAACCTCTTGCTCACTGCTTGCAGAGGAATGCCGCCGCTCCTCTTCTGCAGTGATATCGGTTTGAATATTGCGAAGCATCAAAATTGCACCCTTAACTTGATCAACCGTTACCTATCGCTGTCAGCTACCGGTAACTGGCGGCCTGCAGCTCGAACATTTCCGCATAGCGACCACCCAGTTGCGTCAGCGCATCATGATCGCCTTCTTCTGCGATGCTTCCATTGTCGAGCACTACGATTCGATCTGCCATGCGAACGGTCGAGAACCGGTGCGAAATAAACAAAGCCATCTTACCGGTAGTCAACTCCGCAAAGCGTTGAAAGACTTCGTACTCGCTGCGCGCGTCGAGAGCCGAAGTGGGCTCGTCGAGGATCAGCACCTGCGCATCGCGCAAATAGGCGCGGGCGAGAGCGACCTTTTGCCATTCACCACCTGAGAGATCGACGCCGCCATCGAAGCGCCGGCCCAGCATCTGGTCAAATCCGGAAGGAAGCTTGCCGACCACGCTGTCTGCCAGGCTCTTCTGTGCGGAATGCTGAAGCATGGGCAGATTATCGATCTCTGCAATTTTTCCGACGGCGATATTTTCCCGCGCAGTCATGTCGTAGCGCATGTAGTCCTGGAAAATGACGCCAATTTCACGATAGAGATCTTCGAGGTCGTACTCGCGCAGGTCGACTCCATCGAGCAAGACCTGCCCTTCGACCGGGTCATAAAGGCGAGTAAGTAGCTTTACGATGGTGGTCTTGCCTTCACCGTTTTCGCCGATCAATGCGACACGTTCGCCGGGACGCAGGTAGAAGTTCAGGTTGTTCAAAACCAGACGCGAACTCTCGGGATATCGAAAAGAGACGTTGCGAAATTCAAAACCTCGAAGGATCGGCCGTGGTGCGGGCAAAGCGTTGGGTTTCGATTCGATGGTCGGCCGCATCTGGAAAAAGGCGACGAGATCGGTGAGGAACAAGGCCTGATCGGCGATGGTGGAAAGCGTTGAGAAGGTTTGCTGAAGGTTGGAGCTTGCTTCTCGAATGGCGTTCGCCAACAAGGTCAAAGTGCCGAAACTAAAGACGCCAGCGACCGTTCGCCAGACTGCGAATACATAGGCCGAGTAATAGCCAGCGGTGCCGATGCCGGAGAGCAAAGTTCCTGCCACCAACTTGCGGCGCGCCAGGGCAATATCTTCGTCGTAGACCTGATCCGAGAGCCGGGTGAATTTCCCAGTCAGAAAACCTTTCAGGCCGAAGAGTTTGAGTTCCTTGGCGGCTTCTTTGCTACCGCCAAGAATGCGAAGGTAGTCGAGCTGGCGGCGAATGGGCGTCTGGCGAAAATTCTTGGCGTATCCGAGAAATGCGAAGTGAGACTCTCCGACGAACGCCGGGAGGACGCCGACAATCAACAAAAGCAGAAGCCACGGCGAAAAGACCATGATCTGGACGGACAATGAAACCGCCGTGATGAACTGTTGCACGAGACGTCCCATGGCCTGAATCATGAACAAGCGGTCCGTGGCCTGAACGCGGGCTCGCTCGAGGCGGTCGTAGAAGACTGGATTTTCGTAGGCTAAGAGATCGAGTTCGGCCGCGTGCTCCATCACACGAACGCTTACGTGGCGCGTGTATTTGCCAGCGAGAAGGGCGTCAAGGTAATCGATTGCGCGGCCTAAGGCGCTCGCAGTCACGGCGAGCGCGAATTCCGCCGCGACTAGCCACCACAGCCGGGGCCCGGCCTGCTGATGGGTTGTTAGGACGCCGTAGATATTGTCAATGATGAGCTTCGAAACCCAGAACAAGGCGAGAGGCAGCAGAGAGGCTACAACGCGAAACACGAGTCCCAAGACGACGACAAGTCGCCCGGATTCCCACACAATGTGGAGCACGACGGGCAAATTGCGAAGAGCGGCCACGCGCTCTCGCCAGCCACCCTGAATCTCTATTTTATCGACATCGCCTGAACCCACATGGGCCTCGTGTGCAAGAGGAAGTCACCCCGCCAACCCGGAACCATGCGACCCAAACGTCAACTGAAAGTAGCAAGCACCTGACGGGAGCCGAACCTATATCCAGGTAGGCAAGGCTAACTTGCCTCAATCTTAACGCTTTATACGACGGGTTGGATGAAAGAAGTGGTCTTCTGGTTGGGGCGGAGGGCGAAAAAGCGTCTTGGGGCCACTTCCAGGCTGGAAACTAATATTTCTCAAGCCCGGCTCTCTGAATTCCACGCTGGGCCTCCGGGGACTTCATGAACGTGTTCCAAACAAATCCGGTTCGTAGATTTTCGGCCATCACCATCGTGATGCCCGTATCGATTCCGATCACATCGGAGTCGTACCAGCTTTTGAGAGGATTGAAGGCATTGACGAAGCCGTATTTGCTCCAGGCCGCCGGGTAGTGGTTTCGAATGAACTTCAAAACGCGCATCGCAGGTCCGGGCAGAAAGGGCAGTGAGCCGCCAGCGGCGCTCGGAACAATAGTGCCGTCGATGGGACCCACGGCAGGCGGCCCCCCCCAAACCACATAACCGTTCTGCGAGTCGGAAGCCGTAATTCCCCACAGGTCATCGCTGTAATCCGGGAACTCTTTGGCCAACTCCAGGCAGAACCGCCGGTGGACCTCAGTAGCGGTGACGGAATTCTGGAAGTAGTCAGCGTATTTGTCACGCCGGCCGCGAAAATCAAACCACGCCTGGGAATACTGATGCACGAACAGGGGCGCAAAAGATCCGACGTAACGCATGCCTTCATATTCAAAAGTCATGCGTTTCCATGCCGTCCAGGTATCTGCCTTCAGCGGATAGGCCGCTGACCCCATTCCCAGCAGGTACATCATCATCAGCTCGCTGTAGTAGTCCCATCGAGATGGCAGAAATCCGATTTCCGGAGTCCAACCGTGGGTTAGAAGAGACGTGTCCTCTGAGAGCCAAGTCCAATCCACGCGGTTGAAGATGAGGTTCGCAAGTTCCGCGACCGCCCGGTGGCGGAAGTACTGGCGGCAGGTCAGGACCCCGCATAAAAGAATGGTGGTGTCCACGGACGATACTTCGGAGTCGAACATGCGCTCACCGGTATCGCCGTCGGCGAAGTGGTAGAAGAATCCGCGGTGGTGCGGCAGCTTTTTCCACAGGAAGCGTAGAGTCGCAAAGACACGCTCGAGTGCAACTCCCCTGGCGATGAAGCCACGCTGATCTCCAATGCAAAGAGCTGTCAGTCCGAATCCAGTAGCCGCGATGCTGGACGCTTCTTTACGATCGGGGAGATGGAGATTACAGCGATCCTTAACCATCCCAGTTTTGGGGTTGCCCTGTTCCCAGAAAAACTGGAAACTTGCATTCTCCACGTCGTTCAGGAACTGATCGTCTTCCGCCGATAGAATCGGCATTGTGGAGCTGGTCGCAATCGACGAAGAGGGTAATGTATCTAGATGTAACCCCGGCAAGCGCACCGCAAATGGCGAGGCAAGGCTGGCTGCAAGAATTTGACGTAGGGCCTGCCGGCGTGTGAGCGGATTGGGTCGGTCGTCAATCATGTGTTCTTGCCGACGCTAATCTTGAGTTCCTGGAAAATATCAGGAAAACGATTCGGCGCAAAGATTGGAGTCAGGAAAGGACAGCATTTGGCATCAGGGTACATTAAAAGATGCAATCGGGGCTGTCACCGTTGCCGAAGTTAAGGAAACGTTCAAAGCCCTACGTTCATCTTATAGACTCATTTGAGGATTTTCACATGACCCGCACTCACAAAGTAGAGGCCGAGATTGCAGTATTAGTCGCCCTCGTTGTTGCTGCGATCGCAATTGCTGTGATTCGCTGGCAGCGGGCCAAGACAATCTCACTGCGAGGAGCCGTCATCGTTCAGGATGCGGACTCTCGAAAACAGGCGCCGCTCGCCGGAGTCACCGTTTCCGCAGGCGATCTTGCGGTCTCCGAGTCCAAGACCGATGCCTCTGGACTCTTTATTCTCAATTTACGCAAACCGATTCGCGTGGGATATCCCATCGTTCTTCACTTTCGCCATCCGGAGTTTCGCCCGCTGGACATTCCCGACTACGTTGGACACCAGCTTTATGTCGTCCGTATGGCTCCTTTGTCGAACACTGTTGTTCCGGAGAATAAATCAGAAGTTACGGTGGCTCACGTTCGCGCGAGGTATACGGTCAGGGGCAAGACCGAGTTCAGCGTCGGGAGTGCGGTGAAAACCTTTCAGATTGAGAACAAGGGCAACGTCCCTTGCAAGGGTCAAAATCCGTGCTCACCCGACGGCAAATGGAAGGCGGCGCTCGGATCGGCTGCACTGGACGCCGGCGCAGGCAATGAGTTTCGCGAGGCCCGCGCTTCATGCATTGCCGGTCCGTGCCCCTTCACCCGAGTTGAATCGGATCGATTCACGGAGGGCGGCCAGGTCATGACCGTATTAGCGCGGGATTGGTCTGACACGGCCACGTTTCTGCTCGAGGCCGAAGTCGTTCATCCGATGGTGACGCAGAGTGAACACTGGTCGTATCCAGTCATTTTTGGCAAGAGCATTAGCTTCACCCTACCGTCGACAGCGGGAAGTGTGAGCATTGAGGCAGACATTGATGGAGAGACCATTGTTTTTCCGCTCAGTCCCACGCTTTTTTTAAGCTGGGCGAGTTGCGATTCGGAGGTTAATCCTGATCAGGGGCGCGTTTTCCGCTGTTCGTTGAAACCGGGCTATCGGTTTCAGTAGGGTCTAAAGTCGTCACAAACCCTAACCACCTCATTATCCATCCAAGTGCTTGAACTGGGGGATCGAATGGGTAGCGAAGCTTCCGAACAGATGATGGCTCTGCTCCAAGAGCTCGCGATGTTGAAGGAATTGGAAAAAGAGTACGAAGGCAATCCAACCAAATCCGCTCGGGAACAGCATCGGTTGAGCCGACAACGGCACGATGAGATCGCTCGAGAAATTAAAGCATTGGGGAAAGAGCAGGAGGATGCCCCCAGCGAGGCAGGTTGACGCTGTTCGCCATGGCGTCGCGATCCTCTCGCCTACTGCTAAACCCTGATACCCCACCGCAGTACGCTTCCGTCAAAATGTCGTAGCGCCGAACCTACTCGGTGATGGCGTAAGAGACTGTGTCCGAAATTACCTAGGGGCGTTCGACCCTGAGGTTCGATGCTAGAAACCAGGACCGTTGCAAGAGAGACGCGGGTCGGCGCCAACCGTCTGCCAGATGGCAGTTGGGAGTTCCTGCTATGGGCACCGCATGCGCGCACGGCCAGCATACATCTGCGCGACAGCGGTGAACTGCTTCCAATGGAATCGCTCGCTGGCGGATACCATCGTTCAGTCGCCGCTGGCATCGAGCCGGCCTCACAATATCTCTACCGCCTCGATCAAGCGAAAGACCTGCCTGATCCCGCATCCCGTTTTCAGCCCGAGGGAGTACATGGGCCGTCACAGCTTGTCGATCCCGAGGATTTCGGATGGACCGACCAGAAATGGTCAGGAAGAACGTTGGAAAGCAGCATTATCTACGAACTACACGTCGGAACGTACACGCCGGAGGGATCGTTCGATGCCCTGATTCCGCATCTTCCGGAACTTGTTGCGTTAGGCATCACAACGATTGAACTCATGCCGATCGCCCAATTTCCCGGCGCACGGAATTGGGGCTACGACGGGGCGTATGTGTACGCTCCTCAAAATACCTATGGAGGACCGCAGGGGCTGCAGCGACTGGTGAACGCTGCTCACCACCATGGCCTCTCGATGGCACTCGACGTGGTTTACAACCACCTCGGTCCGGAAGGCAACTACCTTAGTGCTTACGGCCCCTATTTTACCGATCGCTATCGAACCCCTTGGGGCCAGGCTATCAACTTTGACAGTGCGGGCAGCGATGAAGTGAGGAGATTCTTCATCGAAAACGCTTTGTATTGGCTGGCGGATTATCACTTCGACGCATTAAGACTGGATGCAATTCACGGTATGTTCGATTTCAGCGCACGTCATTTTTTGGCTGAGCTTCAGGTCGCGGTGTCAGACCTGTCGCGGAAACTGGGACGAAAACTCCATCTCATAGCTGAAAGTGATCTGAACGATTCGCGCGTCATTCGTCCATCCGAACAGGGCGGAGACAACCTCGATGCCCAGTGGAGTGACGACTTTCATCACTCGCTGCACGCGTTGTTGACCGGCGAGCGTCTTGGCTACTACGGCGATTTCGAAGGTGTCACTCCTTTAGCCACAACGATCAGGGATGGATGGTATTACAGCGGACGATATTCGCGGTTTCGGAAACGTCGGTATGGCAACTCGCCTCGTGGCATCTCGCCGTCGCACTTCGTGGTATGCAATCAGAATCACGACCAGGTCGGCAACCGTGCCGCCGGAGAACGGCTAAGCAGACTGGTGAGCCTCGAAGCACAAAAGCTTGCCGCCGGCATGACTCTGCTTTCGCCATTTGTGCCGATGCTCTTCATGGGCGAAGAGTACGGTGAAACAGCGCCCTTTCAATATTTCACCAGCCATGGAGATCCCGCTCTCATCGAAGCGGTACGCCGGGGGCGGCAGGAAGAATTTTCTGAGTTCGGCTGGAAACAGAGCGTTCCAGACCCTCAGGACGAGCAGACATTTGAACGGTCTCGTCTCAAGCATTCGCTGAAGACTCAAGAACCTCACAGCACGCTCTTTGGTTTCTACCAGCGACTCATTCGAATTCGGCATGAACGGGAACTTTGGGCTCCGGCTGCGCGCGAAGTTCGCGAGTTGGGAGACACCGCCCTCTTGCTATTGCGAGAAACAGCTTCGCTGCAGATCGCGATGGTATTTAACTTTGCGAACTTTCCCGTTGTCTTGAACCTGTCCGAACTCGTTGGTGACTGGCTGACAGTGATTCATTCGGCAGGCGTGGAATGGAGTGGGCCGGAACCCGACCCAGCACCCACAATAACGTTCGCAGACGCCTGTGAATTGCGGCTCTCGCCGACGTCATTCCTAGTTATTGAACGAACACAACTCGGCACGGAGACAGTATGAAATACGTTTGCGTTCACGGACATTTCTACCAGCCGCCGAGGGAGAATCCGTATCTCGAGGCTGTGGAACTGCAGGACTCCGCCTACCCATATCACGACTGGAACGAGCGCATCACAGCAGAGTGCTACGCGCCGAACGCGGCCTCGCGAATCCAAGACTCCGAAAATCGGATACTGAAACTGCTCAACAATTATTCGCAGATCAGTTTCAACTTTGGACCGACTCTGTTGTCGTGGATGAAAGAACAGGCTCCCCGCGTCTACCAATCGATTCTCGAAGCTGACCGAGATAGCCAGCAGACGTTCTCGGGGCACGGTTCTGCTCTGGCTCAAGGCTATAACCACATGATCCTGCCGCTGGCCAATCGCAGGGATAAGGTGACGCAGGTGAAATGGGGGATCCGCGATTTCGAGAGCAGGTTCGGAAGAAGGCCGGAAGGAATGTGGCTGCCGGAAACGGCAGTAGATACCGAGACGTTGCTGGTGCTGGCGGAAAACGGAATTAAATTCACCATTCTTGCGCCCAGGCAGGCGAAGCGCGTCAGAAATAGGGAGAGTAGGAAGTATGACGATGTCAGCGGTGGACGCGTCGATCCAGCTCGAGCCTACGTTGCGCGACTACCAACTAAGCGGGTGATGTGCGTATTTTTTTACGACGGCCCAATTTCGCAAGGCGTTGCCTTCGAAGGATTACTCAACGACGGGAAGCGGTTCGCAGACCGGCTGATGAGCGGCTTCTCGGACGCGCGCCAGGGAGCCCAACTCGTGAACATTGCGACCGACGGCGAGAGCTACGGACATCATCATCATTATGGCGAGATGGCGCTGAGCGTCGCGTTGGACGAAATCGGCAAGGGCGACGTCGCGAAGCTCACCAACTATGGCGAGTTTCTGGAAAAACATCCCCCTGAGTACATTGCCGAAGTTGTCGAGAACAGCTCGTGGAGTTGTGCGCATGGGATCGAGCGCTGGCGCGGCGATTGTGGCTGTAGTTCGGGTGGACATCCTTGGAACCAGCAGTGGCGGACTCCGCTGCGGGCGGCACTGGACTGGCTGCGGGACAGGCTCGCTCCTATCTTCGAGTCCCAATTAGAGAAATATTTCCACGATCCGTGGGCGAGCCGGGATGACTATATTCGCGTGATTCTCGATCGTTCAGAGGAATCCCGAAAAGCATTCTTTGCCGATCACGTGATTCGACCTCTGGAGGCCGAGGAGCAGGTCAGGGCGCTGAAGTTGCTCGAAATGCAGCGTCACGCTCTGCTCATGTACACCAGCTGCGGCTGGTTCTTCGACGAACTCTCGGGATTGGAAACGGTCCAGGTCATTCACTATGCGGGGCGCGCGCTGCAACTCGCGGAAGAATGCTCGGGGGAAAGTCTTGAACCTGAATTCCTGCAGCATCTCGCGATGGCAAAAAGCAATCTTCCGGAGCATGGAGACGGGGCAAAGATCTATGAAAAATGGGTGAAGCCGGCTGTCATTGATATTGAACGCGTGGCCGGACACTACGCCATCAGCTCTTTGTTCGAAACGTATCCTGAAAAAACACGCATCTATTGCTACGAAGTCGATCGCCGCAGGTACTCCGTGGAAGCCGAAGGAAAGATCCGACTTGCCACTGGATGCGCACAGTTTCGTTCGGCGATAACGGAACAATCGGCTGTCCTGGATTTCTCCGTTCTACACCTTGGCGATCACAATGTGACTGCCGGTATTCGTCATTCGCAGGATTGTTCGGAGACTGACCAGAGCAAACTGGTCGAATCCTTTGCGAGGGCAGACACGGCCGAAGCGATCCGCCTACTCGACCAAGTTTACGGCAAAGACATCTTCTCTCTGCGTCTGTTGTTCCGTGACGAGCAAAGAAAGATAACGAATCTAATCTTGAACGAGTCGATACACTCGGCCGCTGCGGTGTACCGAACAGTATTCGAGAACCAGGCGCCACTGATTCGTTTCCTGAACGGATTGGACATTCCAGTGCCGAACGCTTTGAAGTCAGCGGCGGAGATCGCTCTCAACAGCCAACTGCAGCAATATTTGGAACGTCCAGAGTTGGACGTGGAGAGCATTCAAGGACTGCTCCGTGAAGCCGCGGCGAGCAAAGTCACTCTGGATGCAACCACACTTGAATATCAGGTGCGCAAGAGGATTGAGAAGGAAGCAGCCAACTTCGCAGCAAACCCCAGCGATGTCGCAGTTACCGGAAGAATCATCAAACTTCTTGACCTGATTCCATCGCTCCCGTTCCCCGTGGTTCTGTGGGAAGCGCAAAATATGGTCTATCGCCCATTGATCACGGCGTTTCAGCAGAATGGCTGGCACTCTCCCGGAGCAGACGCAGCAGCCGTGCAGCGGCACCAGGAACTGAACCGGCTGGCTAATCAGCTCCGCATTCTGTTGCCTCAGGAATGAACATGCCGCATACACGCTTGCCATCGGCGACGTATCGGGTGCAACTCAACAAGGGCTTCCGCTTTGCGGATGCATGCAAGATTCTCGATTACCTGCACGAGCTCGGCATTTCCGATTTGTATTTGTCTCCGATCGTGGCGAGCCGGAAAGGAAGCGTGCACGGATACGATGTGATCGATCCGACACGCATCGACCCGGATCTCGGTAGCGAAGAGGATTTCGCGACCCTGCAAAACGAATTGCAGAATCGCGGCATGGGACTACTGCTCGACACCGTTCCAAATCACATGGCGGCCAGCGCCGAGAATCCCTGGTGGATGGATGTTCTCGAGACTGGAGCACAGTCGGCCTTTGCGGCCTATTTCGATATCGAATGGCATCCGCATGCCCCCAGTCTCGACGGCAAGATTCTTTTGCCAGTTCTGGGCCGACCGTTTGGGGAAGCTCTCGATTCTGGTGAGATCAAACTCATCTTTCAGGATGGCCGGTTCTTCTTTCAGTACTTCGAATCTCTGTTTCCGCTTGCACCACGGTCATATTATTCGATTTTGAATCACCGGGCGGAGCGTCTCGCAGAGGGGGTCGGAGAAGATTCATCCACATTCCATGAATACTCCGGGATTCTTGCGTCAGTTCGAGAACTTTCTCAAGCAGATAGGCGAGGGGCCGAAACCGCTGCCGACCGGCGAATGCGATTCGAGTCGGCTCGTGATCGCCTGAAGTCTCTGGCGCACACAAGCAAAGAGGTCGCGGACTTCATTGAAGGAAGCGTGAGCGACATCAATGGCAGAGAGGGGGACGCAGGTAGTTTTGGATTCCTGCAGCGGCTGCTCTCGGAACAAAATTACAAATTGGCGTTCTGGCAGAATCGCAACGAGAGCATCAACTACCGCCGGTTCTTCACAATTGCTGACCTGGTAGGCGTTCGCGTCGAAGATCCAGTCGTTTTCGAAGCCACGCACGGCTACATGCTGCGGCTCATGTCGAAAAATTCATTCGCAGGTTTGCGGATCGACCACATTGATGGGCTTCGCGATCCTGTTGCCTACTTGAACAGGCTCCAGGAACGGCTGGCGTCGTCCCACGAGAGCCGCACGGGAGGGGCGACATACGTCCTTGTAGAGAAAATTCTATCTCGCAATGAGAATTTGCCAGCTGACTGGCCGGTGAGCGGTACAACTGGCTACGACTATTTGAATGAGGCGAACGGACTCTTTGTCGAACCGGAAGGCGCAAGGCGATTGGAGAATATTTACTCGGAATTCATCGGGCGCCGGCAAAATTTTGCGGACGTTGTGTACCAGAAGAAGAAGCTGGTGATGAACACGCTTCTCGGCGTCGAGATGCGCAGCCTGGGAAGGCAGTTAGCCGAGTTGGCCATTCAAGATCGATACGCGAGAGAGTTGACCCGCGAACATCTAATCGACGCCCTAATTGAGGTCACCGCCTGCCTCTCGGTCTACCGGACTTATATTCGGAATGTCGATGTGCCAGTCGTTGCCAAAAACTACCTCGAGACGGCGATAAGAGAAGCACGTGGTAGGGCATCGCATTTGAATTCCGCCTATTTCGATTTCGTACGCGACGTATTGTTGTTGCTGAATCCCTCGCACGTTCCGGCGGACCAGCGCGAAGCGCGCCTGGCGTTCGTAATGCGATGGCAGCAGTTCACGGGCCCGATCGTTGCCAAAGGTCTGGAAGACACCGCGCTGTATGTGTATCACCCGTTGTTGTCGCTGAATGAGGTAGGCGGCGATCCGCGCCCGTCAGAGGCGCCCTCCGGCGAAGAGTTTCTTGCATTCCTCGAACGCCGGCTTCAGCAGTGGCCCGGCAGCCTCGATGCGAGTTCTACGCATGACACGAAGCGGAGTGAAGATGTTCGCGCTCGCATCAACGTGCTTTCCGAGGTTCCAACCGAGTGGAAAGAACACTTGGAGTTGTGGGCTAAACAGAACACACGCCACAAAGAAGATGAAGGGGGACAGGCGGTCCCGGATCCCAATGAGGAATATTTCTTGTATCAAACTCTGCTTGGGGTTTGGCCGCTGGATCAGGAGAGTTCTGCGAGCCTGATCGGAAGGGTTCAGTCGCATTTGGTCAAAGCTACGCGGGAAGCGATGGTGCACACGCGCTGGACTCGTCCCAATGAACAGCATGAGGGTGCCCTGCAGAAATTTGTTGAACGAATTCTCTCGCCGCAAGACAACTGCGAATTCCTGCAGGACTTCCGGCAGTTTCAGGAGAAGGTGGCCTATCTTGGAATGATCAATGGCCTGTCTCAGACGCTGCTGAAGATCACTTCTCCCGGCGTGGCGGATTTCTACCAAGGATCCGAATTGTGGGACTTGCGGTTGGTCGACCCGGATAACCGAGGTCTAATCGATTTTGCCAGGCGTGCCGCCGCACTCAAGGCAATTGCAGCTAAATCTGACGATTCAGGCTGCCAACTGTGTGATCTTCTAGATCACTGGCAAGACGGACGCATCAAGCTGTTACTGATCTGGAAGGCAATCCGGTTCCGTCGCGAGCACGAGGAGCTATTCCGCGAGGGAGAATTCGTTCCGCTGAAGTCCTCCGGAGCTTACCCGCGGAACATCACAGCGTTCCTGCGGAGAAGCGGGTCTACTTGGGCACTCGTGGCCATTCCACGATGGCTCTCCCAAGTGACAAAAGCTCCGGACAGCGCGATGAGAGAAATCGACTGGCGCGACACCAGACTGCTATTGCCTCGGGGAACTCCAGTGCGGTGGAATAATGTCATCGGGCGCAAGTTCGCGGCCTCGCAGACGATTGAGGGTGAGCCGTGTCTGATGGTCCATGATATTTTTCAGGAATTCCCGGTTGCCTTGTTTCATGCAGCAACAGAGTGAACAACAGTCCCCCCAACATTTGAACGCAAGGAGCTCACGGGAGCGGATCGCGACCTCGCTGCTATATTCTATTTTGACGCTCGCTCCCCAGGCGGGCCAGCCATCAACCGGGAGGAACAAGTTTGCCGTTGAAGCGCGAGGCCGGTTGGTATAAAGACGCGATCATCTATCAAGTCCACGTGCGCACGTTCAATGACAACAACGCCGATGGTATCGGCGACTTTCAAGGTCTTGCGCAGCGATTGGATTACATCCAGGAACTTGGGGTGAACGCAATTTGGTTGATGCCGTTTTTCCCGTCCCCATTGCGAGACGACGGCTACGACATCGCCGATTACAGATCGGTCCATCCCAGCTACGGGACGCTGGATGATTTCAAGAAGTTCCTCACGAGCGCGCACGACCGCGGCATCCGAGTAATTATCGAACTGGTCGCGAACCACACTTCCGATCAGCATCCGTGGTTTCAGGAATCTCGTAGTTCGCAGGACAATCCGAAACGTGATTGGTACGTTTGGAGCGACACCGACACGAAGTATCGCGGCACGCGAATCATCTTCCTCGATACTGAGATGTCGAACTGGGCGTGGGACCCGATTTCCAAGGCCTACTATTGGCATCGCTTCTTCAGTCATCAGCCGGATTTGAACTATGACAATCCAGCTGTGCGCGACGAGATCTGGAATGTGATGAAGTTCTGGCTGGAGATCGGCGTCGATGGTTTTCGGTTGGACGCGGTTCCGTACCTGATCGAGCGGGAAGGGACGTCGTGCGAGAATCTGCCGGAAACTCACGAAGTGATCCGCGAGTGGCGCAAGAAGGTGGACGAGGAATATCCGGGTACGATGCTGCTGGCGGAGGCTAATCAGTGGCCGGCGGATCTTCGTCAGTATTTTGGGAATGGCGATGAGTTCCACATGGCATTTCACTTTCCCTTGATGCCACGAATGTTCATGGGACTGCGGCTCGAGGACCGCAAGCCGATCACTGAAATTCTGCAACAGTCGCCGGAAATTCCTGCAGGGTGCCAGTGGTGCCTTTTTTTACGCAACCATGACGAACTGACTCTGGAGATGGTCACCGACATGGAGCGCGACTATATGTACGACATTTACGCCGGCGACAAGACGATGCGGCTGAATCTCGGCATCCGGCGGCGGCTGGCTCCCCTGCTCGACAACGATCGGCGGCGCATTGAATTAATGAACGGCATGCTGCTTTCACTGCCGGGAACTCCCATCATTTATTACGGCGATGAGATTGGCATGGGGGACAACATATATCTCGGAGATCGCAACGGAGTGCGCACGCCGATGCAGTGGAGCGGCGGCTGGAACGGGGGCTTCTCGGCGGCCGATCCGGAAAGCCTATACTCACCGCCGATTCTGAATCCGGTGTACGGCTATCCTGCGGTAAACGTTTCTTCGCAAAAGCGCACCCAACATTCCTTGCTCTCGTGGATGAAGCACATCATCGGCATTCGGCGTTCGAGTACGGTCTTTGGTTCGGGCTCGATCGAGTTCCTGTACCCCGCGAATCATCGCGTGCTGGCCTACGTCCGGCAGTTGGGCAAGGAGACAGTTTTGGTTGTGAACAATCTCTCCAGTACGGCACAGGCGGTCGAGCTGGATTTGCGGCGATATAAAGGCAACATCCTGATTGAGATGTTCGGCAGGAATATCTTTCCACGCATCGGCGATCTGCCTTACCTTTTGACCATGGGCCCTTATCAGTTTTACTGGTTTCGTCTGCGACGTATCTGATGAGACACCAAGAAATAGCCGCAGTCTGGGGCGCTTGGCGCAGACTGATACAGCTCTGAAAACTTCGGTGGGAGGATGAATTGGCGGAAGAAACACTTTTGACCGATGAGTTCCTTCGCCAGCTCATCAACGTCGGCGAAGTAGACATCGTCGTGGGACTGCCGACCCACAACAACGCGAAAACAATTGAGCCGGTGATCCGAGCTATTCAAGCCGGGATCCTCAAATGCTTCCCGCGCGAACGAGTCGTGGTCATCAATGCGGATGGCGGATCGCAAGATGGGACGCCAGAACTGGTGACCGGAGCCTCGATCGACGATGTGTGGAGCGCGTCAAAAGTATACGCACTGCGGACGCTGCATTGCATCAGCACGCGGTATGCGCGGAGTCCAGAGCCCGGAACCGCACTGAGGACGATTCTGGCAGCGGCCGAGTTACTGCAAGCCAAGGTTTGCGTTGTCATCTCACCCGACTCAACGACCATAGAACCGGATTGGCTGCAGAGGCTGGTTCGTCCTGTATATAGCAATAACTTCGACCTGGTTTCTCCCATTTATCACAGACAAAGGGCCGAGGGTCTCTTGATGCGAAATGTCCTCTACCCGTTGACGCGCGCGATCTACGGCTACAGAGTGCGGGAGCCCTTTGCTTCAGAATTCGCAATCTCGGGCAAGCTGGCGACAGATTTTCTGGGCAAAGAAATCTGGAATGAAGAGTGGGGAAGAATTGGCGCTGAAATTTTTCTGACCGTCAGCGCGATCACTGGGAAATACAACGTATGTCAAACCTTCCTAGGAACGAAGGTACGACCCCATCTAAGTGCGAACGATGTCGTCGCCGCCATGCGCCGAACTGTCGGTGCTTTGTTCTCCTCGATGGACAGCAACTCCCAGTTGTGGAGTACGATCTCGGTCTCTCAACCTGTGACCACGGTTGGCAATCAGTCCGAAATGGTCTTGGAACCGGCGCGAGTAAGTCGTAAGCGACTGCGGGACATGTTTACTGCCGGCGTCAGGGAACTGGAACCGGTTTTCCGCTCGATCCTTTCGCCCGCAACACTTTCCGAGCTGCAGAGAATTGCGGCTCTTGAAGTCGGCGAGTTCAATTACCCGGCCGAACTATGGGTCAAAACTGTCTTTGAGTTCTCGGCTGCCTATCACAAAACCGTGATCAATCGCGATCACATCGTTCAAGCTCTGGTGCCTCTGTATCGAGGAAGAACGTTGACTTTCTTGCTGGAGAATCAAGACGGCTCCGCGGAAGACATCGAAAAAAGCGAGGAATCTCTGTGCGGCGAGTTCGAACGACTGAAGCCGTACTTGCTCGAAATATGGGCTGAGAGAAAGTGAGGCGTCAATGCGCACGCGCGAAATCATCATTACCGAACTGACCCAAGCCTTGCAGGAACTGGCCCGAGGCTTTGCGCACTACCTGCCGCGAATGGTCGTGATGTTAATCATCGCGATCATCGGATGGCTGATCGCTTATCTGCTGAAGGTCGTGGTGCGTGGAATTCTTCGCCTGACAAAATTTTCCAAGCTCTCTGAGAACACCGGCGCGACCCAACTCTTGAACCAGGCTGCGTTACCGTCATCCACGGAATTGCTGAGCCGGTTTGTCTTCTGGGTAGCGTGGGTCGGTTTCATTCTAGTGGGCGTAAGCGTGCTGGGAATCGTTGGCCTGGAAGAATATATCGCACGCTTTTTCCTCTTCGTACCTCGGCTTTTTGTTGCGCTGGTCATTCTTTTCTTCGGGTTGTTAGCGGCCAGCTTCTTTTCGCGGGCGGCATTGCTGGCGGCCGTCAACGCGAACTTCGGCTCGTCACGGATGTTGAGTATTTTCATCCGGATCATAATCAGCGTGTTCACTCTCTCCATGATGTTCGAAGTATTGGGCGTTGGAGAGCAGACGATGCTCATCGCTTTTGGGATTGGATTCGGAGCCGTGATGCTTGGTCTGGCGATTGCGTTTGGCATCGGAGGCAAAGACCTTGCGAAGCAATTCTTGGAGAAGAGGCTCGCAAGTGGAAAGAAAGAAGAGAAGGAAGATGAGTTGTCGCCATTGTAGGAGCACGGCCCAGCCGCCTTGGAATCGGGCGGTATAGTCACCCAAAAAATGAATCAGGCCCGGAGTCGGTTCGGAATCCGGGCCTGATTTGCGCGACGGGGTTGTTTGATTGATCCGGCGTACGCACTTCGGCGTGCTGCCGGCCTTTGGCACTACTGAGGTTTGCCAACGAACCCTGTGTTGACCGTATCCGACACCGTGTAAAACCCAACGATCACGCCGTTGTCGTTGACGCCATTCACCAGCGTGATGCCGACCCCGTTCGGATCGTCGATTGACGACCAGGTTCCGTTGACGTAGGCGAAGCCATGCATGTTGCCGGCCGCGTCGTTATAGGATCCGACGACTTCACCGAGTGTGTTGATTCCCAGAGCCTGAGTGAACGTGCTGGCGGGGTAGTCCAGCGTCTTGAAGATTCCGGCGCTGAGCTGCCAGCCATGGGTCACTCCGTTGGAATCGATATAGAAGCCAACGATGACTCCTTTGTTGTTGATTGATGTGGCTTGCGCCGAAACCGCGACAGGAATGAAGAGTTCTTCGAACACGCCTCCGGTCTGCGCCCAGATATACGGGTGAAAATTGCCAGCAGCGTCCTGATAGTAGCCCGCGGCCTGCCCTTGGTCGTTCACACCAAGAAGTTGGTTGAAGGTCGTGCCGGGGAAATCCACATTCGTGAACTTGCCGCTTCCATCGAGGAAACCGTGTACGGTTCCGGCCATGTCAACGTAGAAACCGACCGTCGTGTTCTTGCTGTTGATTCCGATCACCTGGGTTTGCGCGGACTTGGGATAGTTCTCCGGTGTGAAGGTACCCGGCAGGGTCAAGGTGAACCCATGGTTCGTGTTCGCACCGTGGTAGCCGGCGATGACGTTGGTCTTGTTGATACCGAGCAACTGGACGAACTTATCGTTGGGGTAGGTCACATCTTGAAAGGTGTAGGTGAGCGAAGACTCCTGGGCCATCAATGACGCGCAGGCCAGCAGGGTTAGGGTGAAGGCGAATGCGATCCGGTTCATGATTTGTTTCTCCTGTTTGAGATTGATTGGTGATGAGAACTCTTCGACCGGCATCGTATTTCGGCACCAACTGGTTGATGCGTACTGCATTTTGCCGCCCTTCGAAATTCCCTCCTCACTGGTAAAGGCGACATCGAGTGCCAAATTCCCTCATGGGGCAAAGAAATTTCTTTGGGGGCTGGTCCCCTGCCGACTCTGCAGGTAAAGATCCAGCCTGCGGGGCGGTTCTGACGCCTCCCTTGCGACGGCCAACGGCGCTATAATGTCAGCCCAGTTAGTGATGGGGCGGACTTTCTACTCCGGCTGCTAATCACCGTTGTGGAAGATCCCGTTGTGCATCCGCAAGAATCCTCGGAATCAATAAGGAGACACCATGGAAGCGTCTCCGGATCGCCAGTTGGTGACGCAGCTTTTGCACGAGTGGAGCGGCGGCAACAAGCAGGCTCTGGACGAGTTAATGCCTGTCGTCTATGACCAACTGCGCAAGGTGGCTGCAAATTGCCTGCGGTCCGAACGTCCAGATCACACCTTGCCTGCTACGGCTTTGGTGAACGAGGCGTATATGCGGCTGGTGGATTCCAATGTCGCCTGGCAGGACCGGGTTCATTTTTACGCGCTTTCGGCCCGCATTCTTCGGCGAATTCTGGTCGACCATGCGAAATCTAACAATCGGCAAAAGCGCGGCGGGAAGTTTGAGAAGATTCCGCTGGATGAAGTCGTGCTGGTCGGGCCCGGGGCCGAACGTGGAATTGTCGAACTTGATGAGGCTCTGCAGCGCCTTGCGCTCCACGACCAGCGGAAAAGCGAACTGATTGAGCTGTTGTTTTTCGGTGGACTCACCTACGACGAAGCCGCTGCGGCCTTGAAAATATCGCCAGCCACCGTACATCGCGAACTCACGCTTGCTAAGGCCTGGCTTTACCGCGAATTGGGCACAGGTGTCGCTTAGATGGCTGCCCCAGCAGACAATAACTGGTTGCGGATCGAGGCGGTGTTTTATGCCGCCCTCGAGCACCCGCCCGCAGACCGACCTGCCTTTCTCGATCACTCCTGCGCTGGAGATCTTGCCCTGAGGCAGGAAGTGGATTCTCTGCTCGAGGCTTCAGATAAGACCCTCGGCTTTCTGCAAAAGCCGGTTCAATCAGCCGCTCGCGCCCTTGAGACCACTGAAGAAATCACTTCCGGGAGGCAGATCGGTGCGTATCGTCTGCTTCGCGTTTTGGGTGAAGGAGGCATGGGCCGCGTCTATCTCGCGGCTCGCGCTGATGACATGTATCAGCAACAGGTCGCGATCAAGCTGATGCATGCCGGTTTTGCGCAAACGCAGCGCATGCTGATGCGCTTCGGCGCGGAACGTCAGATTCTTGCGAACCTCAACCACCCGAACATCGCGCGCCTGCTTGATGGTGGCGTCGACGGTGGATTGCCCTATCTGGTGATGGAATATGTTGACGGCGACTCGATCGATGATTACTGCCGCAAAAACAACTTGGGAACCGAGGCGCGGTTGCGCCTGTTTTGCACGGTATGCAGCGCCGTCGAATACGCGCACAAGAATCTGGTGGTTCATCGAGATATCAAGCCGGGGAACATTCTCGTAAATGCCGAAGGCGTGCCGAAACTCCTCGATTTCGGGATCGCAAAGTTGCTGGCTCCCGATGGAGCAGAAATTGCCCAGACTCGCACGGCTGAGCGCATGATGACACCAGAGTATGCCAGCCCGGAACAGGTGCGGGGCGACAACATCACAACCTCGACCGACGTTTACGCGTTGGGCGTTCTGCTTTACGAATTGCTAGCCGGGAAAAGGCCGTTTCGCCTTGCGACTGCGAGTCCGATTGAAGTGGTACGAGTCATCTGCGAGCAGATCCCAACTGCTCCGAGTGTTGTGGGAAAAGAAAGTTCGGGATTGGGACCACCCGATGCCGCCCGCAAATTGAGTGGAGAGTTGGACAATATCGTCTTGATGGCGATGCGCAAAGAACCCGCCCGGCGGTATGTTTCCGTCGGTCAATTGGCGGAAGACATCGAAGCATTTCTGGGCGGATATCCCATTCGTGCGCGGACGGATACCTGGGGGTACCGCTCCAATAAGTTCGTTCGCCGGCACAAGGCAGCATTTATAGCCGCGGTGGTGATTGCCGTTGCGCTTGTAGGATTCAGCATCGGAATGGGGTTGTTTGCCCGTCGAGCCCAACGTGAGCGCAAAGCCGCCGAGCGTGAGGCTCAATTTCTAAACAGCATTTTTCAATCGACCACGCCGGAACAAACCCGGGGGAAACAGGTTACCGGGCGCGAACTACTCGACGAAGGAGCCAAGCGCGTTGAGACGGAGTTCTCCGGAGAGCCGCAATTGCAAGCGACCCTTTTCGATAATATCGGTCGCGCCTACATGTCGTTGGGTCTCTATGAAAAAGCCGAGCCTGTGATACAACGCGCCTACGATTTGCGGCGACAAACTCTGGGCGACGCGAATCTGGAGACAGCCACAGCACTCGACGATCTCGGTACCGTAATTCGATTGAATAATGATTACAAACGCGCCGAACCATTTTTTCGAAAAGCGCTGGTGATTCGGCAGTCTAAACTCAAACCCACAGACGTGCTTGTCGCGACGAGTATGACCGACCTTGGAGAATGCCTCTATTGGGAAGGGCAAAACCAGGAGGCCGAGTCGCTATTACGGCCGGCATTGACTCTCCAGCGAAGTCACGGACAGGACGGGGATGTTAGCGTTTCAGACGAGTATCTGGCTTGGGTTCTTGAAAGGAAAGGCGCCTACGCCGAAGCCTCCCAGCTATTGCGCGAATCCGTGGCAATCACCGAGAAGAGAGATGGTCCCGATAGTCCGAACTATGCGAATAGTCTGCACAACCTCGCCGGGGCGCTCATTGATGCTGGAGATTTATCGAGCGCGGAAACCATGGACCGGCAGTCCCTCGCGATTCGGCGCAAGATCAGCGATCCCGGCCATCCGAACCTAGGTTATCCGCTTAACAATCTGGGGTTCATCCTGCTGGAGAAAGGTGACTGGGCGACTGCCGAACCGTTCTTGAAAGAGAACCTTGCCATCCGAGGTTGGCCGGACAAGAAAGACGCAGCTGTCGCCGCGGCGATGAACAATTGGGCCCGCATGCTGCAAGAGAAGGGAGACTATGCAGGCGCTGACGAGTTCTACCAGCACGCGATCACGATTATGCGGTCCGTCCAAGGTCCGGAGAACTGGAATCTTGCGAAGATACTGGCGAATTTGGGGCTTTTGCGAGCGGATCAACAAAAATACGCCGAAGCCGAAGAATTGCAACGCCAGGCATTGGCGATGCGGCAAAAGCTCGGTGGAAACGAAGGCCCAGACATGGCGTCGTCACTGATCAATCTTGCGCTGGTTCGCTCTCTGCAACATGATCCATCAAGGGCGGAGCCTCTGTTGCGCCAGGCACTCGACATACGAAAGAAAGAATTGTCGGCGGGGCATCCGGCGATCATTTCGGTCGAGACTCGTCTCGGCGAAGTGCTGATTGATGAGGGCAAGTCAGCGGAAGCCGAGCCTCTGCTGCGGCAAGCGACGGCGGAGATTCACGCAGTAGCGTTTCCGCTTACTGTCTGGCAGATTGCGGAACCGGAAATTGCGCTCGGCGCGGCATTGGCGGCCATGGGACGCCCGGCGGATGCCGATAAGCTTCTGCGTAGCGCCGAGTCTCGTTTAAAGAATTATCCGCAAGCAGCACTTCATCGCCAGATTCTCGAGCGAACGCAACGGGCTCAAGCGCGGATTCAATCTTCCCCCGTTCAGTGAGAGTCGCACCTGTCCAACGTTCCGGAGCATCTACTGCAGAGACAAATGCAACCTATTCCTGCAAGCGCAGCTATCGAATTCCGGGATGTCTCGTACAGGGTGGCTGACACCCAAATTCTTTCCGGGCTGAATCTTCAAGTCGAGAAGGGCGAGACTCTCGTGCTGCTCGGACGCAGTGGCTCCGGAAAAACCACAACGCTGAAACTCGTCAATCGACTGTTGTCGCCCACAACTGGAGAGGTACGGGTAAAAGGCGTGCCGAATGCCGAGAGCGACGTGATTCGCTTGCGGCGCGGCATCGGGTACGTCATTCAGGACGTTGGCTTGTTTCCGCATTTCACCGTGCAACGAAACATTGGCTTGGTACCTAAAATCGAAGGTTGGCCTCAAGACAGAATTCGAGCACGCGTGGTGGAATTGCTGCAAGTGGTGGGGCTCGGGCCAGAGATGGCAACCCGTTACCCGCACCAGTTGTCTGGCGGGCAGCGGCAGCGGGTTGGAGTGGCCCGGGCCTTGGCCGCAGATCCGGAAGTATTGCTGATGGACGAACCTTTCGGTGCGCTTGATCCTCTTACGCGCGACGAACTGCAGCGCGAATTCTTCTTGCTGCAACAGAGACTCCATAAGACAGTCGTTTTTGTGACTCACGATCTTCGCGAAGCATTGCGGCTTGGATCACGCATCGCGCTCATGGAAGCGGGGCGACTGGTCACGGTGCTGACTCCACAGGAATTTTTGCGGTCTACCGATCCCTGGGCATCCGCGTATGTGAGAGCGTTTGGGGATGGGCTGGAGTCCGCTGCGAATCGAGGCGCCTCATGAATGTCGTTCGATTCATCTTGCAAAACCGCGGTGAAGTGTGGGAATCCACGCTACAACACCTCTGGCTGGTCGGATTGTCGACGATGTTCGCAACGGCAATTGGGGTCCCTCTGGGCATTTTGATCGCCCACCGCACACGGCTTAACAAGCCGGTGTTAGCAACCGCCAACATCATTCAGACGATTCCCGGTCTTGCGCTCTTTGGCTTCTTGCTGCCCGTATCATGGCTCGGCGCGCGTGCGGACCGATTAGCAATTCTCGCTCTCACCCTGTACGCTCTGCTCCCCATCATTCGGAACACATACACGGGAATTCGTGGCGTTGATCCCGCAGTGGTAGAGGCAGGGCGAGGCATGGGGCTCACGGAATCGCAACTGCTATTTCAAGTGGAGTTGCCGCTGGCGGTGAGTGTGATCCTCTCGGGTGTGCGAGTAGCAGTAGTCATTTCGGTTGGACTTGCGACAATCGCAGCGGCGATTGGTGCCGGAGGGCTTGGCGAATTTATTTTTCGCGGGCTGGCCATGGTAGACAACAGGGTGATCCTGGCGGGAGCGATTCCAGCAGCAATTTTGGCGCTCGTGGCCGACATCGGCGTGGGATGGATAGAGAGGCGTCTGCAGCCACGATGAGAATCCTTCGTTTGAGTCTTGGTTTGTTGGCTCTTGTGATGGTTCTGCTGCTTGCGAGTTGTTCTCCTTCGCACGCGGATCGAGTTGTGATTGGATCCAAGAATTTCACCGAGTCGCTCATTCTCGGCGAGCTCATCGCCCAGCAGATCGAGGCACACACCACGCTAAAAGTGGAGCGTCGTTTTTATTTGGCGGGGACCTACATTTGCCAGCAAGCGATTCTGGCAGGGCGAATTGACGTGTATCCGGAATATACCGGCACAGCGCTGACTGCGATTCTTAAGCAAAACGCAGGCCCCGATAATCAGAACGTTTATCAGCGGGTCAAGGATGCATATGAACAGCGCTTTGGGCTCACGTTGGGTCCTGCCCTTGGCTTCAATGACACGTTTGCAATGGAGATTCGTGGCGACGACGCCCGCCGCTTGAACATCAAGACGTTATCGCAGGCAAGTGCATTCGCCCCCAAATGGCGGGCCGGATTCGGTTACGAGTTTATGGAGAGGTCCGATGGGTATCGAGGTCTAGCTGAAACATACGGGCTGCACTTCGCCGAACAGCCGCGCGTGATGGACCTGGGCTTGCTCGCTCGTGCGCTGCGCGATCATCAGATTGACCTTGCTGCCGGCAATGCGACAGACGGGTTAATCACCGCGTTGGATTTATTTGTCCTGGAAGATGACAAGCATTATTTCCCACCGTATGAAGCGGTGCCCGTGATTCGCGAGCAAACTTTGCGAGAACATCCGGAGGTCGGTTTGGCGCTGGCGGAGTTGGCGGGGAAGATTTCTGACGATGAGATGAGACGCATGAATTACGCAGCGGATGGGCAGCATCGCGAGGCGAAAGAAGTAGTGCAGGAGTTCCTGAGAAGTAAGCGACTGATTCAGTGACACGCTGGGTGTTCGAAAGAGCCTGTCGTTCAGATTTCTAGCTCTCCTTGCAGAGTAAGCAGGGCATTGCCTCTGAGGACGACTCGATCTCCGCTCATTTCGCACCAGAGTTCCCCACCGCGTTCTGACACTTGGATCGCGTGAAGGTGCGTTTTGCCGAGCCACTTTGTCCAATACGGAGTCAGCACACAGTGAGCGGAGCCCGTCACCGGATCCTCGGGGACGCCATAGCTCGGCGCAAAGTACCGTGAAGCGAAATCAGCGGTGTCTCCGGGCGCGGTGACCGCTACGGCAAAAGGGTGCAGTTGCTCCAATCGCGCAAAATCAGGGCGGATAGTTCGGATTGCGTTTTCTGTCTCGTACACAGCGAAGTAGGTATCATTCGCTTCCAGCACCTCGCTTGGTGGGGCCGAGCCCAGGGCCTGAAGCAGGCCGTCTGGCAGCGTCTCGCATACCGTTGGGAAGATCGCGGGGAAGTCCATCGACAATCCGTTGCTGCTCCTGTGAACTGTCAGCGGCCCGCTGAAGCGGGTTTTGAAGACTACAGTTTCAAGCTCAGGGTTCAGCCGGTTGAACACTAACCAAGCGGACGCGAGGGTTGCGTGCCCGCAAAGCCTTATCTCGCTCCTAACCGTAAACCAGCGGAGGTCGTAGAAATCGGCCTGGGGGACTAAAAAGGCGGTCGCAGAAAGATTATTTTCAATAGCGACCTTCCGCAACATCCGGACATCTAACCACGAATTGAGCGGGCAAATCGCCGCAGGATTGCCTGTAAATGGCTGGTCTGTAAAGGCATTTACGTGAAATAACGGGATGCGCATCGCCGTATTCTACGCGGCTTTTCCGGAGTAATGGAACCGTTCGAGGGAGGCTCTATGGTAGCGGCGCACGTTGAGATCGGGGTTCGGCAACCGCTTCTGGAGCGGGTCTCGGATGCCCGCCGGCGAAGTGACGAACTCTTT